>ENA-ORSG01000085-ORSG01000085.1-human-gut-metagenome-genome-assembly--contig:-NODE-85-length-95989-cov-120.643620_pt1 | contig 95989 bp, 89 predicted proteins | sample MGYA00242189_ERZ509156 | MGnify/ENA primary metagenome ERZ509156 (study PRJEB26280, sample SAMEA2338666) | human gut metagenome | biome: human gut; feature: human-associated habitat; material: faeces...
TGAATGGTGAGGTAGCGGTTATGCGACAAGTCTGACACATATTCAGGCAACAGCCCGTCCAGCACCTGACGTTGGGAGGATGGGGCTGCTGTGGGTTTGGACAACTGGAGGAAAGATTCTATTTCCCCGTCACTCATGCGGCCTATCACGCCATAGGACAAACCTTGGGAATCCGCCAGGGTCTTGTAACGGTTCAGTACGCCACGTCCCATGTGTAGTTGCTCGCAAATGGTGCGTTGCGGTATTTTTGCCGCTAGCATTTGAAATGAACGTTTTAATTTGCTCATGTTTACATTACTTTGTGCCATATCTATACAGATTTTAAAATTTTTCTGCAAAGATAGGCGGTTATTATTATACATGAGCAGAACTTTACATCTTTTTGGTACCGATTGGTGCGCTATGATGGTACCGATTCAAGTGATACGATGGTACCGAATGCAGTGCTATGATGGTACCGATTCATGCGCTACAGTGGTACCGATTCGCCGATACTGTCAGGATGAATGTCAAACTCATAATACTTCTCGGAATTGTAACTATAGTAAGAGATGAAAATGACATGGTTGTCACGCATGGCCTTGATGATGTCTTCCAGAAAGTTTCTGCCAGAAGGCATGTCCTCAAGAAGGACTCGTTCCTTGAGCTTGCGGCTGTTGCCAACCATGGCATGGAGGGAGAAGGCATTGAGCATCCAACTTCGGGTACTTCCTTCATCGAAACAGTCGCCATACTCGATGTTGTAGCGGTATCCGCTGCCACATTCGATGTTTATCTCAAACAGTTCCTCGATGCTATGGATGTTGTTGATGAAGGTTCTTCGGGAGAGTTCCGTTCCCTCACTGAGGTCAGAGTCCAACCATCTGCTTTGTATTTCCTTCAGGGTGATGCCACCCCTTTTCTTTGCCCGGTGGATGGTTTCCACGAGCCAGACATATTTGTTTAATTGGTTGATTGCCATATTATCTTGTTTTATTTTGTTTCTTATAATTTTGGTACAAAGATAACGGAAAAGTAGGAAAATATGTTGCACAAGTTGAATTATTTTTGATGTGTGAAGTGATTTTACACCCATTTCTTCTATCTTTGCATTAAAAACTTAGAAAGAAATGATGAATTGTAACAGAAACCGACAAATGGTCAAGCGCCGTATCTATTCCTTCCAAATGGACGGCGAGAGTAGGGCAGAGGCTATCTGCCGTGCCTTCCAGCAGTATACACTTGTAGATTGGGCATTATATAATAAGGTGTCCTTTCAGATAGTATCTTCTGTGAATCACCCTTTATTGATGAGAGAACTTTCTCAGCTCATGTCGATAGCGCAGTCATTCAAGGATTCTGCCCAGGTGGAGTTTCTTCAGGAATCTCAGGCTGGTGCAGAGCAGAGGCTTCTGCTTGTCATACTGGCGTATAGGGATGGAAATGAATCAGCAGAATAATTTTGTTTTGGTGGCGCTGTGTTGGGTAATCATGTTCTCATCAGTAGGTACTTTACTTTAGCCTCCTTATGATGCATTATGGGGTCTTTTTGTATAGTTTCCCATGTTTTTTGCATCTATAAGTGATTTTTTCCTGTTTTTTGTTTGGTGATTCAGAAAAATGTTGTATCTTTGGGCAGAGATGAAAATTACGATGATGGCAGCAGGTAGCCGAGCGGTCTTCGGAGCGCATATCGTAGGTTCGATTCCTACCGTTATGTTCATTTTTGAGCTCTGAGACTCTAACCTCAGTGCTGGGCTTCATGCCCCGTTTTATTTTTAAATTTCTTTTTTTGTATGTTCTTTCAATATAATTGAGTCATGAATAACAATGTAGAAAAGCTATTAAACGAGATAGGTAAATTAGTGGTAGCTCAAAATGAGCGAACTAAAGAGCGATATTCCCACGGAGAATTGTTCAATGTGTTTAATATTTTAGGCTTAGAGTCCAATGAAGTAAGGCTGCATTCTGCTCTTTTAGCAGAACTACTCAGACCCAATGGCATGAGTGGAGTTGGAAATGCCTTTCAGAAAGCGTTTCTTGCTATCTTAGGGCTTCCTGAGAATTATATAGTTGATGGCAAGGTATCTGTAGAACTTTCCTTTGGAACTACTACAGATTCAGAAAGAGGACGCATAGATATCATTATGGAGGATGGCAATCATGCCGTCATTATCGAAAATAAGATTTATGCTCAGGATCAACCGGAACAACTTCTGAAATATACCAATTTTGCTAGGGATAACTACCCTCATGGCTACAGATTATTGTATCTCACTTTAGATGGGAAAGAGGCGAGTGATGATTCTGCTCAAGGATGTCCTTACCAGTGTATCTCCTACAAGAATGAAATTTCCAAATGGCTTGCGGAGTGTGCTAGGATATCTTTCGATCGTCCTTTGGTTAGGGAAACAATTAGACAATATATTAATTTAATCAAACAATTAACGAATCAAAGTATGGGAACGTTAGAAGACAATAAACTTGCAGAGTTAGTGGCAAGTCCTGAGCATGTAGATGAGTATTTGATGATCATTAATAATCAGACGTCTATAGAAAATAGAATTCGGTTGGGATTTGTGGCTGAAATAGAAAAAATGGCTTTGGATATGGGATATGAAATTGTCCCTGTGGGAGATAAGAGAACTTATCTGTATGAAGGCTGGGGAGGCTATGCCTTGTTTAAATTACCTCAAAATGAAAGTATTTATTTTTATATTGGTGGTGATAATACTCAAAAGCGTGGTCATGCCTATGGATTGATTGCTCTTAAAGGGGCTCAAACTCCTGACTCGATAAAGGATGAAATCGGATGGACAGATGATTGTAGTTCCATTTGTTATACCAATTGTTTCCCTGATGATTATTCTTTTGTTGCAGCAAAATGGCTGTGGGGGCCAAATGGTGAAAAATGGTGGTTATGGTGTAGTGAAACGTTAAGTGCGATGGTTCCGCATCAGAACCAATCATCTTTATTAGCTGATTTTTTAAAATCTAAAATGCTGGAGGCTAAGAATATTATTTTGAAATTGGGAAAATGACGGTTCATTTAAAGAAGGTGTGCCAAGGTCTTATGGCACACCTTCTTAAAAAAGTGCCTGGTATATTCTTATTCCATCAAAGTTGCTCAATGTTTCTTCTGATCCACAGTTTGAAGAACGGGTCGTTAAAAGATACGGTATCTCCATCCATATCTATGAAATCTTTAGCAATCAATGCCTTCTTGATACCCTGCACATTGGCTGAGATTTCCAGAAGCATCAGGTACTTAATCTTGGTAAATACAATACATATGGTAATATTCGGGGATTTGTTCAATATATGAGTTTGGTTCAATGGCATGTATATAGGATTTCCAGCATGAATAATTGCACTCTCTATGAACAAAAATTGATAGAATTACCACTTTTGGCTTTAGATTTCAGGTGAGCAGGAAGGCTCAAAACCACATTTCTGTTTACCTGCAGGGATGTGGGCTTGAGCCTTTTCTTATGTGGTTTTGTTTATATTTTTTATTTATTTTGATATTTTGGGAGGGTGTTGAGATGGTGAATTGTGGTATTGAGTGGCCATTCTCTTGACCGTATCGTACATTAGCCTGTTGAGCTTCTCATCATGACTGGTCTTTTTCTCAGGGTGAAGTTGCTCTACCTTTTGGTTGTAGAACTCTGCCCATTTCTGTGCCCAAGCGAAGAGCTCTTCATCTACTGGTTCCAGGTTATGTTCGTTGCTTCTCTTTTTGAGTTCCAGCAGGTGAGCGATCTTTGCTTTCATGTCAGTATCCTCTACAGTGGCATTCACCAGTTCTGTGAATCTTACAGGAGGGATGGTGCCTTTGTCAGATAACCATTTACAAACAAGGATACCTCTGAGGTAGTAGAGGAATCTCTTCAATGGCAGTCCATAGTCCTTGATGTATCTGTCATTATGTTTCTTGTAGATATGGTTATAGTGGAACATGGCTTTCTCCTTGTTGAAATATTGATTTTCCATTTGGCGGATCTCGTTGATGAACGTTTCGTCCATTTGGTAGATGATAGGAGAGTGGAGCCATTCAAAGAGTGAAGGGTTGGAGCTTTTGAAGAGGCGCAGGGCTTTCTTCAGATCCCAGCCGGACATGTCCGTTTCATCAGGGAACATCTGCTCGATGGTATCCTTTTGCTCTTCGATATGGAAGTACCACTCTGGTTCATGGACATAGATGAAGCGTACATCCCAATCGCTGTCAGGAGATGAGAAGCCCCATGCCCTGCTGCCGGATTCTACGGCATACAGTATCTTGATGTGGTGTTGCTCCTCGATTTCCCGAAGGTGTATGCTGATCCTTTCCTGACTAGCGTACTGCTCTGCCTGATTATTGTTCTGTTCTTTCATTTCTTTCTTCTTTTTAATTGTTGTCTTCAATTGTCGCCTTCTTCGAAATGGAAAGGCTCTTCATAGATGTCTGCCATTTCCTTTGTCTTGTCTTTCATATAGCTTACGGCACATCGGGGAGAGATGACTCTTACTCCTGGGCCATAGCTCATGAGGACGGAGTAGAGCTCGAAGTTGATGACCACGGAGATCTGGAAGATGCAGCTGCCGTCCTTGTTTTCTCGGATGAGCTGCTGGCTGTGATGAAGGGGTTTGGTCTGGATATACTTGCTCTGTTCTCTGGATGCCCAGAACTTGATGGTGCGAGGCTTGTTGTCGATATTCTTGCTCACTCCTATGACATCGTCAAAGAACTTCTCGCTATCGAACTTGGGATTCTCACGGAATGGCTCTTCGATAGGTTCAATGGATACCATTCTGTCAAGAGCCAAGTTATACAGGACCAGGTCTTTCTTCACTGAGCCGAAGAGGAACCATCTGTTTCTGTATTCCTTCAGCAGATAAGGGTAGAGGATGTATTCGTTTGCCTCCTTTGCGTTGAATGACTGATACATGATTCTCAGTGTCTGCTTATTGGCTATGTAATTGTAGAGAGGGTTCAGGAGTTCCAAGCCTTTGAGGTTCGGCATCGAGTCAAAGTGGATGATGGGCTTTCTGTTGCTTTTGCTGATTGACAGCTTGTCTTGCAGTCTTCCCACCACGTCTGCCATTTCCGAGAAGTGGTCAAAGTCCTCCAGCTGTTTGAGCATTTCTACAGCTTCTTTCATGATCTCATAGTCGTTTTCAGACAGAGGCATGTCGAAGATGGAATAGTTGGGGTCTGCATAGCGGTAGTATTTGCCATCATACACTTCTATAGGGGCATTGTAGCCCAGCTTGTCACTACGCATCATCTGCAGGTCTGCCTGCACGGTTCTCAAAGACACGCCTTTTGAGATGCCTTCCATGTCATAGAGGGCATCACTGCAAGCATCCACCAGGTTGTCGATGGTCCATCGGCGATACTTGTTTCTCAGGCAATTATCTATTGTCTTGTACCTTATCAGGGCATTCTTGTTTGCTGGCATAAGCTATTCTTTTTAAATTCTGTTGCAAAGATAGCAAATAACTCCGCAATCTATTTGCGTAGCATCGATTATTTAACTTTTTCCTGCACTTTAAGGTAGTTTAGGAGGTTTTTGGGAGCCTAGAATCATCTTGTTTTAAATTCATTGCTTGCACAATGTGGCTTTCAGCATAGTACCCGTTGTTAGGCAAAAGAGTTAAGGAATCAGCAAAAAACTTGTTTTTGGGCACTATTCTATAAGTTTTCTGCTGTTTCTTTTGTTGGTTTGAAATTTAATGTGTACTTTTGCCATGGCGTATATTCATACGGCTATATGAATCATTAATTGTAAAAGCTATGCAGTATCCAACCCTATTAGAATATATGAAGGCTATTCAAGATGCCGATAATAATCTTGACAAGTTGTCTCACCTTTCTGTCGTATTAGATGGTCACGGAGAACCCTATCATATCAGCGGTGATTCTTCCGTGGTGTTTAAGATGCAGGACAAGACTACCGGGAAATGTTATGCTCTCAAGTGTTTTACGAAAGCTCAGAAAAGACGTGCTGATGCGTATTGCTTGATAACTGAGGAACTGGAAGTTGTAGAGTCTCAATATGTTGTTTCTGTTAAGTATTTGGAAAAGGAACTCTTGGTTTGTAGGCAAGACAAATTGGAGAGATTTCCTGTACTGTTGATGGATTGGGTCGATGGACATACTCTGGGAGCTTTTGTTGCTGCAAACTATCAAAATCAATCTGTCATGTCGATGCTTTGTTATCGTTTTGGCGTAATGGCAGCTTGGCTCCGCTCTCAATCTTTTGCTCATGGTGACATTGCTCCAGACAATATCATAGTCCGTCCTAATGGTTTTCTAACATTGGTGGATTATGATGGAATGTTTGTTTCTACTATGAAAGGTTGGGAATCTCCATCTGTAGGTAGTAAAGATTTCTGCCATCCTTTGCGCACTGTGGTTGATTTCAATGAAACAATAGATGATTTTTCATTGGCAAGCATCGCCTTGTCTTTGAAAGCTATATCCATGAATTTTACTTTGTTAGATACCTATGGTGCATCAGACAGGCTTCTCTTCTCAGAAAAAGATTATCGCACTCCATCAAATAGCAAGGTCATATCAGCCTTGCAGGGGTTGATGTGCGATAAAGATTTCTGCACACTTTACTCTCTTTTCATGCTCGCCTTGGCAAGAAAGAAGCTTTCTACATGTTCTTTTAGGTTGTTTGTTGGCGAAAGCCCAAATCTGTCTCAACCTATAGAAGACTTATCAACAAAAGTTACGGAGGAAGATTTGAACGAGGCTATCACAGATGAATTTGGTGTGAAATATAGCAAAGATGGAAGAAAACTATTGAAAGCTCCTTACGAACTTGATAGTACTTATTCTATAAAAGAGGGGGTTAAGATTATTTGTGAAAGGGCATTTTTTTGCTGCGGTTCTTTGAGTAGCCTTGTTATTCCAGATAGTGTAACTCGTATTGGGAATGGTGCTTTTAATGGCTGTTATTATTTGAAAAAAATCGAAATTCCTGATGGTGTAACCCGTCTTGGAGAAGGGGTATTTGAGGGCTGCTCTTCTCTAGGAAGTCTTGTTATTCCCGACAGTGTTACTAGCATAGAGGATAGGGTATTTAATGATTGCCATTCTTTGAAAAGTCTCGTCATACCTGATGGTGTTACCAGTATTGGAGAAGATGCATTCGCCAGTTGCGAATCTTTGAAGAGTCTTGTCATTCCAGCTAGTGTTGTCAACATTAAAGGTGATCCTTTTTACTGCTGGACAGGTAAACTGAGATGCCTGTCGCCATACTTTATTTATGAAGACAATGTTTTGTTTGATAGAGACAAAAGTACAATTATCTCGTTTAGAGACATAAAAGCAACTTCATATACCATTCCTGACAGTGTTACGAGTATTGGAGAAAGGGCATTTTGTTATTGCGAATCTTTGACGAGCCTCGTCATTCCAGATAGTGTTGCCAGTATAGGAGATGGGGCATTTGAGGGCTGCGAATCTTTGAAGAACCTCGTCATTCCGGACAATATTACCAGTATAGGGAAGGGTGTATTTCAAGGTTGTAGCTCCTTGACAGATATTGTCATTCCAAATAGAGTAACCAGTATTGGAGAAGGTGCTTTTTTTGCATGCAATTCCTTGACAAGTATTGTCATCCCATCTAGTGTAATCTGCATTGGGACTTGGGCTTTTTATGGTTGCGAATCTTTGAAGAGTCTTGCCATTCCTGACAGTGTTACCAGCATTGGGGATGAAACATTTTATGGTTGTTGTTTCCCAAACGAACTTAAACAGGAATTAATCTCCCGTTTTGGAAATAGAATATTTGTGAAACCATAATGGGGGCTATGATGTGAAATTGGGCTGCCTGATTCTGGGAACAGGGTAAGGTGCCCTTCTTCTGAAAGATGGTTTTATAAAAAATATAATGAATTAATAAGAGTCAAAGCTATGCAATATCCAACCCTATTAGAATATATGAAGGCTATTCAAGATGCCGGTAATAATCTTGACAAGTTGGCTCACCTTTCTGTCGTATTAGATGGTCAAGGTGAACCCTGTCACATCAGTGGTGATTCTTCCGTGGTGTTTAAGATGCAGGACAAGACCTCCGGGAAATGTTATGCTCTCAAGTGTTTTACGAAAGCTCAGAAAGGATGTGCTGATGCGTCTTCCAACAGTAGTTCTGTGAAGTTTCTGGAGAAGGAACTCCTGGTTCTGAGTCAAGGTAAAGAGGAGAAATATCCGGTAGAGTTGATGGATTGGGTGGATGGTGATTCTCTGGGTGCTTCTCAGTTGAAAGTAGAGGATATGTCAACAGAAGCAACGAAAGCAGAGTTAAATGAGGCCATTACAGATGAATTTGGCGTAAAATACAGCAAAGATGGAAGAAAACTATTGAAAGTTCCACAAAAGCTTAAGGGTACTTATGCCATAAAAGAGGGGACAAAGATTATTTGTGACAGGGCATTTGAAGACTGTAAATCTTTGCGTAGCCTTGTTATTCCTAATAGTGTTACTAGTATTGGAGAGGGGGCATTCATCGGTTGTGAATCTTTGAAGAGTATTGTTCTTCCAGATGGTATTACAAGCATTGGGGATGAAACATTTTTTGGTTGTTCTTCTCTGGCTAGTCTTGTTATTCCAGACGGTGTTACCAGCATTGGAAATGGTGCATTTGCCTATTGTGGTTCGTTGAAGAATCTCGTTCTTCCGGAAAGTGTTGTCAGCATTAAAGGTAATCTCTTTTGCAAGTGGAATGGAGAAGTGAAATGTTTGTCTCCGAATTTTATCTTTGAAGATGGTGTGTTGTTTAACAAAGACAAAAGTACAATTATCTCGTTTAGAGACAAAGACATTACATCATATGTCATTCCAGATAGTGTTGTCAGTATAGGAGATGGTGCATTTAGTTTCTGCGAATCATTGAAGAATATTGTTCTTCCAAATAGTATTACTAGCATTGGATTTTGTGTATTCCAGCATTGCCGTTCTTTGAAGAGTCTTGTTATTCCTGACAGTGTGACAAGCATAGATACATTGGCATTTTGTTTTTGTTCATCTTTGAAGAGTCTTGTTATTCCTGATGGTGTAACCAGCATAGGGGATGGTGCTTTTTGTACTTGTGAATCTTTGGAGAGCCTTGTCATTCCTGGCGGCGTCACCAGTATTGAGAAAATGGCATTTAGTGGTTGCAAATCCTTGAAGAGTATTGTAATTCCTGACGGCGTAACTAGCATTGGGAGTGGTGCATTTAGTGGTTGCGAATCTTTGAAGAGTATTGTTATTCCGGACAGTGTGACTTGTATAGGAAATAGAGCGTTTGAATATTGCTTTTCTTTGAAGAGTCTCGTTCTTTCAAAGAGTCTAACTAGCATAGGGGATTGGGCATTTAATATGGCTGAATCTTTGGAGAGTCTCGTCATTCCTGACAATGTTACCAGCATTGGGGATTATGCATTTAGTGGTTGTAGATCTTTGAAGAGCCTAGTTATTTCTAATAGTGTAACTCATATTGTTGTGGGTGCATTTCTGAGTTGCACTTCTTTGAGTAGCGTTGTTATTCCTGATGGTGTAACTAGTATTGGAGAAGGGGCATTCATCGGTTGTGAATCTTTGAAGAGTATTGTTCTTCCAGATGGTGTTGTCAGCATTGAGAAAGATGCGTTTAGGGATTGCAATTTCCCAAACGATTTTAAACAGAAATTAATTTCCCGATTCGGAGATAAAATATTTGGGTAACTTGTTAGATTATTCCGACGAAAAAGAGATACAGGCAAATCGATACCATCATAAATAGGAAGTCCTTCCATACCCATCCAAGCCTTCCTCCTTTGCCTTCTCCTTTTTCAATATATAAAATAAGAGGTGGAGAACATTCTCCACCTCTATCCTCAAAGTTTGGCGATTTACATATGTAAACAGGGTATAGAATAAGTTCTGTGAACGCCTGCGTTTTCTTATCTGCAAAGATACTTCTTTTCTTTGAAACAAGCAAACTATTCATCATATTTTTTAAGAGCCCTGCTCATGCGCTGTTCCTGGTCACGCAAGACATGAGCCAACACCATCACAAACAAAACTACATGTGGCTCAACGTGTGCAATCTGCCCGAAAAAAAAATCCTAGCTAAAAAAACTTCAAAAAAAGTGGATTTCTAAGAATTTATTTATACCTTTGCAAGCACAAATAAGCCCTCGACAGCACGGTTAAGTCAAAAACAAATGAGAATATTCAATTTTATTGGTGACACCACCTATACAACAAGAGAAGGAATATCATATAGGATAGACAACAAGGAACATAATATTCAGCGAGTCGGCAAATCCTGGGTAGTGGATGGAAAGGCGAGTTCTCTTGAAGAAATGGTGAAGATGGGCATCGCTAAAAAAATATAGCACGAGTTTACAACAGTACCTCTATTGGTAAAGTTGTGTGGCATACTCCGGCTACTTTTTTCTAAAAAGGTGAATAATAATTACCTCATCGTAAGAAAAAAGAAAAGGATTATGATAATATAAGGTGGAGAATTGTCTCTCCACCTCATTTATGTTTATACTCAAAACCTTTATATGTTATTGCATGGAGGTGTAATTTAAACTGTGTCAAGGCTTGTTCTTAACTTTCATTCCCACTCCCTGCTGGGGAGTATGCCAATAATCCAACTTGCATCTTAGTCAGATTGTATATGTCCTCGATAACAGACCAGGAGTATTTATCTGAATCAAACATCTTCTGAGCTTGAATCAGTTGATACAGTTCTTTTTGTATGTCTCGCTTACCGTAAGGAATACGAAGCACCATGTTGATGGTGCTGGCCAGTCTAGCTGAAGGATTTAGTAATGCATGCATAAAGAACACATTCAGATCACTATCACAATCATTTATAGAGAACCTATAGTTTCCTGTTTCCAGAACTTTGCTGATATTCGTATATCCTTGTGCCCCAGCTATGATTATATCACCATCAAAGAAGAAATTCAATATGTCTTTTTTCTCTTCACTCATATAGTAATATTTTAAATCATTATGGCTTAAAAAGGAATCACTATACCTGGATTGTGTGATAGTAATGTTTTCTCCTGGAAGTATGAAGGATTGTATGAAATGACCCTTTTACCTCCATAATGCGTAGAGGAGAACAGAGACTTGCATCTATCTTCCCAGTTTTTGAAAGCCTTTTCCGAATATACTTTTTGTGGGTACAGTTCGTCGAGTTCTTTTTCCCGGCCTACTTTTTCATTGAGAAATGATTTTCGTGAATTGCCTAGCTTATCATATTTGCTTTTGGAGCACAATACGTATGAAGAGAATGGCATTTCCCTGGCTCTTTTCTCCATCCAATCAATACCGTTAATCAGGCTTTCCATATGAGCTTCCCTTATCCTAATCCATGCTCGCCTTGTTGGTTTTGCTGTTTCTTGCATGAAGTCAGAATACGCCCCTATAGGTATACGGCTTATCTTGCATACCAACACCGAATCTCCCTTTGCGACAGTAGTCATTCGGGAGAGCATCTCTTTAGCTGTCATGTTCTTCGACAGGTTCCATATCGCTGTACGCTCGGTAAATTCATTTTCATGTGCCTGTCTGATCTGATACAGATATTCGTTGAATGTACTACAGGCAATGATTCCGGCTATAGCTATTAATAGGACACCGACTGCCATAAAGACTTTTTTCTTGTCAATCATCATTTTTCTTTTCATCTTCTTTCTTTATTATTTAGTTTTACAAATGTCAGGAGTATTGCATATAGCAAAGCGGCTCCACCAATTGCCCAAAGCAGCATTGAATAAATCTCGTAGCGATTACAGGACTGATGCAGCATATACCTGATATAGTCAACGAAGCCCATATCAGATGGTGAAGGATGGCTTACCATGCCAAGTTTCATGTAGTGTATGGACAAGGCGATAGAAATCACCCCGACAATAGTTGCTACAGTTGCTACACCTATTCTAAGCATCATTCTTCTTGGTGATGCTTCTTTCTTTTTTAATTGTCTCATATTCTTATTTATATTTATTTCCTATATAACTTTTCGAAACGACCATGATAATCACAAACCTGTTCAATCGTGATTGTAGAGGTTGTTATATCCAGTCGCATGATGCACCTGAAAGGATGCTTCAGCGTCACCGCATAGACATTGTCTATTGGAAGATGCCGTAATCTATGAAAGTTCCCTGGCAGTTCAAACAGTTGTCTTACATCAACTATTTTCCTTAGCTGATTCATTAGCTTGAAAAGCGAATCAGCTATTTCTTTACCCAGCTTCTTTCTGCAGGTTGCCTCATTCTCGAGGCAACCTGCTAGTTTCTTACTATTTGCTATTTTCATGTGTTATTACATTAACAACTTATTTATATCCATAGATGTATATATTAGCCTATGAATCAGTTCCTTAAAAAGAGATTGGTCATTCAATCCCCATCCACGATAAGAAAAATGATATATATCAATAATTACAAGCTTTTTAATCTTATCAATATAGATCCATTTATCTCTTCCATTACCATAGTTCTTGTCTATACATTCTAAGTCTTTATATATTTTTTTGAAGAAATTCATACCAGACTTCCCTGCAGAGTTTATGATGACTGTCGGATTTATTAATTCTATCTGTTTCTGTAAAATTTCTCCATATAACGAAATATAGCTTGACAGACGTGAATCATTAATAGAGCCATTTCCAGGTTGTTTCTTCAGATTAATACGGGCTATAGGGGCATTATTCCAAATGCTCCAACATTTATCTATATCAGCAAGAACTTCTAAAATTTCGTTTTCACTATGAGATTGATACATCATAAATATGCAGATTATACTGATATAATTCTTTGCGAAAGTTCTATTTATACAAATTTCTTCGCTCTTATTACTTCTTAAAGTTTCTGTTTTTATATCCCACTCTACACCAAGATTTGTTGTATCTAGGGTTTCTTCAGCTTCTTCGTTGCTGTCTTTTGTTGCAACTAAGACTCTGAAAAGCGAGTTTAAATAATCCACGATTTCGTGACCATTGGAATTTCGTGTCCAATGATCTCCTTTGTATTCACATTTTCCACGAAGAAGAATGCCATCTTTACAAATAGGCTTTTTGATACCATTCTTATCAACCAAAGAGTTATCAGATTTTTTGCGGTAATTTACCTTTTCTATTAACTCCGGATGAGAAAGAATATACTTTGTTCTCTCATCATACTGCTTGAAAATATCATCCAATTTAATCTTGAGCTCTAAAGCTCTTTTTTCATTTTCTTTCATATCTAATCTGTTTTATTGTTATAAATTATACATTTATCATCACTAGCTTCCGTATCGGCAGCCTTGTTGGCAATTATGAGTATTTCCGGAGAAAGAAGAGAATTATCTTCGTATACTCCCCATGATACCCGTTTCTCAGAGTCCATACACCACCTATCTATATAGGTTTCTAATTCATGGATTGCATCCTCTGACAGCTTTTTCCATTTAGGACTAATGTAGATTATACATTGCCATGTGGATTGAGCGACATGTTCTATCCTTAGAGCATCGTTGAATGCTCTTCCCATAAACTCTTCTACAGCTTCGTCTGGTTTTGCTGCCAAACGCAACACTGAATGAGTTCCGCTAAGGAGAACCCGAAGGTCATCCGATGATACAGGATAGATAGCCCTTCCTGTAATCAATTCATTTATTCTTTTCTTCATTTTGTTTTTAATTTAAATTTTTGTTCGACAATAGCTTTACTATCGTCAGATTTCGGATGCAAAGATAGAGAAAATAAACGATAACTCAGAATTTAGCAACATCATTTAACGATGTAACCAATTGAATAACAGCTTGTTATATAAAAGACCTTGGTTATGAAGAACAGAGCTGCGGATTTCCGCAGCCCTGTTCTTCATAACCAAGGTCAACAAGCCTCTTGGAACGTCTCAATGTCTTTGTCTTTAACGTATTGTTAAAGTTCTATATATCTTTTAACAGCGGTTAGTACCGGATTTTGAAAGTGATGAGGAATTATTATCAAATTCTTAGTTTATGGGTGGGACATTAAATCCTGTTTTACGGTTACATGAATTCAATCATATTAGTAGCTGGTAAGGCCGAATATGGTTGGCTTCACTCTTGATATTTATGAGTTCCCAGCAGACTCCATAAATTATAGGTGAAGGCGTCTTTATGGATTGAGTATTAAATATTAATAGATCAGAACTTTCCCAAAAGATAAAGGATGAACATTTATAACTCACCCTTTATCTTATTATTCTCTAAATACTTAATGTATCAAATAGCCACCTTCAGTAGTTCCTACTATATAGAACTTATTTGGAGTGCCAATCTTAAAGCGCTTGAATTTGTCAGAGGTCTTCATGCCATAACACTCACTCTTTTCCTTCACGTCTTCTGTAGCAGACTTTTCTGAATAGTTGGTGATGGCTTTTACCCAAAACACATTATCTATGTGCTTTTCTGCAATATCATTTTTGGCGAATCCGTAGGCTATACGGTTATTGAAGGTATAAGGAGTATTATCCTTCGAATATGAGCCTAGAAGATACGTTTTAGAAGGGAAATCCTTTTCTTTATCGCAAGTACGTTGCCAAGATGGAGATACTGAATATGTTCCAAACACTTTGAAACTCTTGGCAGGAATACACTCGATTTCCTTCTCCTTTACGGTAACACTTTGCGTTGTTGACTTGATGAACTTAGTCAGGCTTGATGTTGATTTAGCGTTACCATTCCAGGAATAGGTGTCATTTCCCCAAAATCCGCTACCTGAAAGATAGGCATTTGCTGAACCATAGCCTACGCCTTTGGCGATACTGTTTACGGAAGCCGATGCTGTGGTAACCTGATTGTAGGTTGCAGTAGAATAGGTTCGTCCCTGATAATACTCATTGGCCAAGCCATTCAAGGTAAAGAACGTCTGCGTTAAGTTAACGAAGATGTCCTTGTCAGTCTTGTTTATAATGGCGAATTTCACAAAGCCGCCTTCCGACCATAAGTTATACAACACCTTGCAATCCTCATTCTCATACACTAAAGAGTTATCCTGCATCTTCATGTTGCTATCATAATCAACATCGTATACTTGATAGAACGTACTCTTGCATGATACCATGCTCAAACCAAGAACAGCAACCAAGGCTGTCTTCATAATAAACTTTTTCATATGCGTAATGTTTTAAGTGATTATTTGCCAACAAAGTTATCAAAAATATCAATTGATTGAATCTCTTAGCACTATTTTTTATGGAATATTAAACTTTGATTTTTGTACATCAAAAAACTTCTTTATCTGATAGGAGATATAAGGAGTCGGATGGTTCCGTTTGTTTTGAATTTGGGAGCTGCATGATGCTTTTGCTTCCCTAACAAGAAATCTAATAGTCCCATATTCTTTTTGTTTGTTTGTTTAATTGGTGCGAAGGTAACTTCTTTCAGTGCAGCTGCACTGAAAGAAAAAAAGTTGTTGAGAATGTTTCCGAAATAATAAGGGTAAACTTAAATTCTGTTCATTTCTCCTTTGAACCTATAACTTTGTTTGGCAGAAAGGATATTGCACTTTTATTGGTTCTTCAATCAAGTTTAAAATCGATTTCCGAACAGGTCGGTCTGTCTAGACCTCTTTAATTTTTGACGATAAGCGTTAACATATGCTTTGAACTCAGTATCCTCTTTATACCATATGGATTCATTAACACTAACAAATCCTTCCATCATTTTTTCGATTTCAGTTACGGCTCGCATGATTAACTCTGTACTACAAATAGGAATTTCGCCTTCAGGGGCATAAGAAGCTAAGTACTCTTCCGAAGGATTGCTTATGCCATGTCTTTTGCACATTAACCAAGCAACTGTTTCTGCCTCAAACTCTTTTTCTTTCAAGGTCAGTTTACGTTTTTTCCTTTTATCATAGCACTGATGATTACAGAATAGATGACCTAGTTCATGACAAAGTGTGTGGAATTTAACTGCATTAGACTGCTTTTTATTGATACTTATCACGAAACAGGAAGGAACTTCCATATAATAATCTTTGTCTATTTTGACCTTCAACTTGTGCTCATGATAGGGCATGATATAACCACCATAAGTATTTGAAGCCATGAAGTTATCATCAAGATATATTCCATATACAGGGAGGTTTGATACCAATGTATTCATTGTTTTGTTATCCAAATCTCCTTGTGCTTGCTGCAAGCCTTCTGTATATTTTTTTATCAAGTCTGCTTTTTCAATAACCTTAGTAGCATTTGGAATCGGTTCAGTATCTTCAAAGTCAAAGACACATTGCACTGGGCCAAAAGGTTTCAGAACTATAAGCTTTTGACAATTCAACTTAGGCTGTCTTCCATATTCTGCCCATTTCTTACCTGTTAGGACGAAAGTAGCTCCTGGTTTTTGCATCTGAGCAAGCATTGCATTATAGGGTGCAAGATAAGGGAAACGACCGATGAAATCTAACATTTTTTGGAACTCGTTGCTATCACGGTAGCTTTTTACCAGGAATTGCAACTCATCTATATTTTCCTTAAATTCTTTTTCTCTTGCTAGCTTCTCTTGCTTCGATAGAAAGTTATGGTATGCGTTACGAATGACATCCGGAGTTATATCTCCTAATTTTTCATCCTTTTCAAATGTCACATTTGGATAGTCCAAACTTCTCAGCATGGCATACACTGATTTACAATATGGGATAAAATCTTCCTCCATATAGTCAACCAAGGCTACTGCAAAATCAATAAAGTTGCTTGTTTCCATAATAATATGTGAAGCATACTCTATTGCCTTGGGCATTTTATTTTCAAGAACTTCTCCAATTTCCATATTTTTTTTTGCTGCAAAGATAATAAAAAAACTGATACAATAGAACTCTAAGGCTAAAAAAGATGGTTCATGGAAAAAATATGTTCATGAATTGACGAGCAATATCGTCATAGTTAATAGTTGAAGCAATTGTTTTAAGATAGTGATATGATGCGAAAACATAAAGGTTTATGGATATGAGTCTGCAAAATGCGGGCTCATATCCATAGTTATTTGGGCGCAGGAGCTTCCATTTTTCCTGACTTGCCGAATTCAGTTTGTATCTTCTTGATCATATCCTTTACCTCCTGGTCGATGCGATTGAAGTTATTGTAGAGAATTCGTTCCTTGGCATCCGTGGACTTGAAGTTGTAATATATAGGAAGAGGGTAGTTCTTATAGTCCTCTTCTTCTGCCTTGATTTCGTCCATGTTGAAGTTCGTTTTGCAGAAGAACTTGGAGGTTTTGAACTCCTCGGCCTCCTGGATATTCATAGAGCCGTTCTTGCCGGTTTTGGTTACGGTAAAGTCTCTAGCAGTCTGTCCGCAGATCCAACCGGATGCCATATCACTGATTTTTGAGGCAGGTACCAAACTGTCCATGTTCTCATTGAGATTGATGGAAGTACGGTCTCTATCAATCGTAATACCTTTCTTGAGTTGGACAACCTTTCCGAAGATGTCTCCAGATAGCCAGTCCAAGGTATCCTTGCTTCTGGCGGAACCACTGATGACATTGCCCACGGTAGTGATAATCTTGTCTTTACCCACCTTGCCATAGTCAGCTTCAAGCTGAGGTAGCTCCTGAAAACCGAGAGTGACGGCTACCTTATTACTTCGAGCTGTACCGATAAGTCTGTCAATCTTATGAAAGTAGAGTGTCGGCAGCTCATCCACGATGATACTCACAGGGACGTTTTTGCCTTGACCACTATTCACTCGGGTTACCAGACGATTGAGAATCAAAGCATTCAGTGCACCGATGATACTCTCCATTTCTGGGTCGTTGGCGATAAGCAGATAGCTTGGATTTTTCGGGTCAGAGACCTTCAAGTCGAAGTCATCTCCGCCAAACACCCAATAGGCTTCCTTGGTGGCAAGGCGTGATGTCTGAACTCGGAGCGTACCTATCATACCTTCCAGCTGTTCCATAGCCTTGTTGTCAAAGGCCGTTTTGAATGGTCCCAAGAGAGGATATACTTCGGGGTCGGTGACCAGAACCTCGAAAATCTCCTCATAAGAGTGGTTCAAGAAGGAGAGTACATGAGGCATGTCGGAGTATTGGCGTTTCCAATAAGCTGGCTCCACCAGTTTATCCATCTGTCCCAGGCAGCCTTTGGCATACACTCGTCCTGTGAGTCGTTTATGATGAGTCTCTGGGTCTTCGCTATACTCTGCATCCAGTTCATGACCGTATTCATCGTATGGTTTCTTGCCGTAGTTGACAAAGAAATAGATACATGCGGCCAGGAAGTTGGTGGCTGATGTCTGGAAGAACTGGTCGCTACCACCACCTGAGCCCTTTTGACCTTTCTGGAGGGATTCTATGAGTGTTTCTGCTGTTTCCTGAGCAGCTGCCAGATTGCCTATATACTTTTGCTGGATAGGATTTACTCTACAGCTGTATTCTACGTTTACGAAGTTAATGATACGGAATTTACACCCTTCCGGGATTTTCTTCTGTTCCTTATTCTTTCTATAATGATAATATAGCTTGGTGGCCAGGGTCGGAAATTTATAATCGTACACCACCATCGAGAACCCTTTACTGGAATGCTGCCTAATATAAGGTTCTATAACAGAGAATGTTTTACCTGAGCCAGGGGTTCCCACTACCCAGGTTCCTCTGAAAGGATTGATGATGTTGATCCAGCCATGACGGAATTTCCCCTGATAGTAGAAGCGCATCGGTATGTTCACGGAATAAGGATTACTGACACACTCTGTGGATTGCTCGAAACTCTCGTTCTCCAAGTTGAATCGGTCTTTGAGCATGCCGCTTCTGAAGTACTTGGATATATTGTCAAGTGCTACCTGTGTCAAAACCGTTCCGGCAATTGACAATAGCATATATACCCAAATGTTACCACTAAGTATGCCTATTTTGAAGTGCCAATCCCAATAGTAGATACCAACAGACAGCAAAACCATCAGAAGGCCTGAGGATATAGGCCAGATAACCATTTTCTTGGCATCATACTCAATCTGCTTCTTATTTTTTGTACCAATGCAGGTAATAATGACCATGATGAGGGTCACCAGTTTACTATAGGGCAGGAACTGATATACAGACAGGTGCTGAAGTTGGCGATGTAATCCTGTTATGATGCCTCCCAAGAAATCCAAATCTTCGGGATTGATGGCATACATGAAGAACTCCAGGAGCAAAGTCACATAGATGACAGCCCTAAACAGGGTATAGGTTCCTTGTAACTCTTTTGATTCTTCCATTGTTGTATTTACTTGTTACATTTTACACTATTGGCTTTTTGTTTCCAACGTTCCTGGCATGCCGTGACAATTTCTGTCATGCTTCTGGTTTTCCTAGGATTGCCCCTGAGTTCATACCAGGAATCCATGAGCGTGGTGAAGGAAATGAGCCTGTTCATCTTTCTCATCTTATAGTTCAGAGCACGGAGACTTCTTCTGACATTACTCATGCACTCGATTCTTTCCTTGACAGTCATCTTCGCATTCTTATCCTTGTCTTTATTCAAAGGAACAAGAAGTTTGATGTCTGCTGCCACTTGCATACCAGTCTCGACCACCTCCGTATAAATGTTGTTCTTCCTTTCTGATACTGCTACAGCTATGAGATTAGCAGGACAATCGGATGATGTGGCTTTCAGCTGCTTGATGTTCTTGAACGCCTGATCCACCTCATAATAGATGCCATAAGTCTCGGCTGCAATACTTAGAATATCTCCAAAGCTATCCAGATAAGAATTGAACTGCTTTTGAAAATCAGTGATTTCCTCCACCTCTTCTCTTAGGAATTTATGCCCCGACAGGTTAAGTGTCATGGCAGCATCCTGGGCTATAAGCGTTTGCTTCGCCTGTTTTGCATAAGTATAGAACATACCGGCTCTTATTACGTCTCCACCAACCCATGCCTTTGCCTGAGTATGAAGAAGCAGGAGTGTTCCACAAATCAAAATATATCTATTCATTAGCTCATGCATTTTATTGGAACCATGGTTTGTGTTCTTGCCTCATACGATAGAATCTTGCCACTTGTTTCATGGCCTTGCCATGTCGCCTGATGGCATCTGAGGCTATCATACCATTTGTTTTCTCAATTTTTCCGGCTATGGCTCTGTTCCATACGTCCTCAAAATTGTAGATACAGACACTAAGAGCAAGGCTGCGAAGTTTTTTGTTCAACACTTCTAGTTCCTCGCTCAGTTGCCATAGGAGCATCGTACGCTCAGCACCATTGAGCATGCTCTCTTTACCACCTGCCTTGATGACTTTGTTCAAGATGCGGTAGGCTTTAGTAAACTCTGCCGCAGTTTCCATGTAGAGATTATTCATGCTCATGGAGGCGAATACACCTTCTGGATTGATTTTTCTGGCTTGGTCAATCTCCCACAAATAGGTGAGTGTCTGCATGCCATCTTGATACAGAGTGGCTGCTGCAGCTATTTTCTCTGCGTAGCCCTTGGCTGTTGTGAGATAGGCATTATACTGCTTTTCCCATTTTTTCATGGTGGCAGCATCCTTTACCATCGATCCCTGTACGCCTGCCAGATCATTCATATTGTCAGTTTGACTTTTTATTTTGGCACTTACATTAGCTTCTCCTTTTTGTATGGCAGCATATTGCAGGGGATTGGAGGTTGCTACCCCTTGGCTATAACCTTTAATCCAGACGGAAAAAATGAATATGCCTACCAGAAGCAGCTTTTTCTTAATTTGTAATTTCATAAATTCCCTTTTTCCTTTTATTAAACTCAACTCTGCGCCGGATTTCTCCGACAATATCCTTCCTTGCCTTGATTCCCACCAGTTTGAGACAGCCATTGGTTCGGTCTCTGCTAAGGATGATGACCGTTTTGATACCGACCAATAGCTGTAGTAGGTTTTGACGTTGCTCATAATCCACTACACGATAGAGTTCAATATAGTGAGTTGTTCTTGCCACCAAACCCTTCCTTATAATTATCTGCTCTGAAGTTATTGTGTAACTTGTCACCAGTTGGGACAGGGTAGCCAGCACAGACATGAATATCCCAAAGATGGCAAAGGAATAGAAAATCCAATGCTCAAGTTTAGTGATATGATGACCCATCCATATGCATCCCAATATGAATGGTATGAAGAACAGGTTAGTGAGCAGAATGTATCGACAGCATGGACGTAGTTTCACCTTGGGATAGGCATTTGTTTCGAAGTTATACATATGATATTGATGAATAGTACTACTTTTACTTGATTTTGGGGAGATGGGCTATATGCCCATTCCCCTTCCTTCTCCACGTGACATGGCTGCTTCATGATTGAAATTCTCAAATTTGGCCGCAGCCACTTCCGCCGGGGAAACTACCCCAGGCTTGAAATAGACACCTTTATGCTCGTAAATGTCAGGATGTGGCATGGCTGGTCTTGATAGACTGGCTGCTACGTCCAAGCCTGTTGTCACTGCCGCCAAAATTGCTGCTCCCAAGTTGAACCCATGTCCTTCCTTTGTACACATCTTCACTTCAGGGAAGATTTTGTCAAAGAGCTTCATGCGTTGCATATCATTTACCGCCAGGAACTTATTATATTCCTTTTGGGTAATCTCGTGAGAGAATACATTGCCATCGATGACAGCGGACATCTTGTATTTACCCTCAATTACCTTTCCGTCAGCATCTTTGAGACGTTCCACGGCAATGTCACTGACTTCCGTGGCTCTTCCATGTTCACCACTTCTTCTCCACTCCTTGCTTGATTTGAGATTTTCAAGCCCCTCACCATTTACCTTGGCATCACCCAGGAGAGTTAGCTTGGTTTCTCTCTGAAGGTCACAAAGAGAGATGTCTCCCAGTGACTTGCTCTCTGAAAGGATGAGTTTTTTGATGTCTTCCTGTGACAATGAATCCACAGAAAGGCCTCTTTGTTTGAGAAGGTTGGCTATTCGCTCATTGCTATAACCGGAGTTCAAGTTCTGCTCTGCATGAGATTGTGGAAGCTTGAGTTCCTTAACAACAGTCAGTTTATTACCCTTATCATCCGTTATAGGTATAAGTTGGGTAAGCATCTTGGCTCTCCCGTCGTCAGTAGCATTTCTGAAGTCCTGATACTGTTTCTCGGAAATCTTGAAAGCCCACATGCCCACATCGCTGGAATCGCGCAGATTCAAGAGATAGTTGCCAGAGATTTGATCCTTCCATACCATGGCAGAGGTAATGAGTGCCTTGGTGTTGTCACTTGTCAAACTATAGTTACCATGCATGCTCACTACACCTTTAGCCGTTTCCAGATTCCCCGATAGAATATGGTCTTCGTTCTTGCCATTGCTGGCGTCTTTTATCTTCACCTCATCAAACACCTTGTCAAAGAGTTCCAGGCGATGCTCATCATCGTAGTTGATGAACTTGATATAGTCTTCCTTGGAAATCTCATGACTCATCACCTCATTATTGATGACTGCTGTCATTCTGAACGAAGTCTTCTCCCCATCGTGAGTGGGGTAGGTTTGGATTTCTCCTACGCTTACTCTTCTGCCATCCTTGACAGGAAGGTAGAAAGCCTTATTCTCAGTGAGCATTCTGCCATCGACGACACCTACGGAGTTCCATCTGTCAATATAACCTGTATGATAATCTGTTCGCTGATGTCCCAATGTAATGATATCGATATGCTTTTGATGAGCATTCATTGCATCTTGAGCGATAAAGATCTCTTTCTCTGCCTCAGGCTTGAGTTTGATATCAACATAGTCCTTGGAGTTGAGCATCTGCCGAGTGATTTTGCCGGCAAAGTCATTTTCAATCACCTTATTGATTATAGAGAGGCGCTCGTCTATGGACACCACATTTTTGCCTTTGTTACCTTGCTTGCCTGTATCCTTGAAATTCTTCGCCATGAGTTTGGAGAGTTCCTCATTGGAAAGGTCGTATTGTAGATTCTTGTTGACGGAAGAAGACTTGATGGTCAATGTCTTGTTCTTATCATCAATGACAACTCCATGGGAAGCGAGTATATGTTGGAAAAGTTCTGGTGTAGCATAAAGAGTGGATCCCATGGCCTTGTCCAAAGGTTCTGCCAGTCCTTTTGGACGAGCCAGCATTCTTGGCTTAGAATGAATCTCCAAGTTATGAAGAGGGTCGGCAACCTGTGTGCCTTTATCATAAAAGCCGTATGCTCCACTTTTAAGCTCTCCTGGTTTCAGCCTTCCATCAGGACGGTCAACTACAACCGGTGCAGAAGAAGCGAAAAAAGGTCTTCCTTCTATTCGTCGTACATGGTAGCCTCTTTGCGGAAGCAATGATAGTCTATCCATGAAGGAATTGAATTTTCCGTATTTTGCTCCCATGAAAGGATGGAACTTGGGTTCTCTATAACCATATTCTCCATCCATGATGGTGTGCCCCCATTGCCCCATATTAACAGGAGAATTGGCATTCTTGGCCGTTACCCATGCATTGGGCATATAATAATCGTTCTTCACGATGGATGTGAACGTTTCGTATGCCTTTCTGTTAAATGAATTGGTTCCTCCTGATCTGAGATTCTCAACCTGACTTTGCGTCAAGGTGTAGTATCTTGGGGTGGAGGAGTTGTGTGCAAGGGTTATAAGCTGCATCTCACCTGATGGAGTTTGAGAGAGATGTGCTTGCATGCCATTGGCATTCAGGGTAGCCTGTAGCTGGGGAGCGATATCATAGCTCCCAAAATTGGAATTTCTTCTGAGTAGAGTCATATCCTATTTATTTTCCAGTGATGAATTGTCTTTGGATAAAATGACACATGTATGGCGATTGGCCGTGTATGGCTTATATATATCAATTCCTCCATGGCTCACACCTTGTAGCTTTTCCTTTTGTACACCAGCATCAATCAGCAGCTTGGCTATATACTTAGCTCTTTTGATACTCAACTTTCTGTTATATTCTTTACTGCCTGTGCGGCTATCTGCTGCACCAATGACTTTTACTTTGAGATTATATTCCTTCACTGCAGCTGCTATCTCAGATAGTTCTATTTTCTGTTGGTTATCAACGAAATCAATGCTGTTGATTTTGAAAAAGAACAAGATAGGAACGTCGATATTCTTATCATGTATGACATCACCCGAACCCATTACGCTTCTTATTCTTTCTCTCAGTTCATTGAGGCCTCGATAGTTGTTCTTAGGATAGAAAGATACTTCTCTTGGCACATTGCAATGATAGTAAGGGACCGTTTTTAATGATTTTTTCTTCCATCCTTGCTTTCCTATATCTATTGTAAGTCCCAAGTTGCCATGAAACAGGTTATCTCTGAGTGAACTTCCTGTTCCCAGGCCATCGAATTTCTGAGCAGTGGCAATAGCACCAACTTCTGCGGACAAACTTAATCTGTCAGCTATTCTATAGCTGCATAGCATACCATAGTTGAGGGCAAACTCTGTCTTATGGAGGTGTGAATTGTGGATGACACCAGCTCCCATGTAAGGAACAAAGTTCCATTTTGGCATTTTCTCATAATCCTTATGATAAAAGGATGATATATTGACCATCAGATCCAAGTGATAGTTTTCATATCTTTCCTTGTTGAGATTAGCTGTCTTGAACTTGAATCCATCAAAGGCAATACGGGTACCAAAGTATGGAGTATGCCATTTGCCCAAGGTGATTTCCAAGTTGGGAGTTACTCTGTCAAAGAGATCACCGCATCCCGATGGAGAACCGGCAAAAGCGGCAGCTCCAGTTCGTGCAGATACAAACCAATTATCCAGAATGCCAGATGGCTTGAATTTTAGACATGATGCTCCATGATTGGTAGTAAACGTAGTCGCTGCATCCTGTATTGGTGTAGTCACTTGTGATACCACAAAGTTCTTCTCGGCCTCCGAGAAGACTACTTGGGCCTGTGCAGAAATCACTGCCAGGCAAAGTCCGAGGAATAATAGTTTCAATCTTTTCATGCTCTTATTTTAATCTTTTATGTTATATATATTATAATGTGTAGTTGAGCAGAGTCACAACTTTTCAGCAAGATGATCGAAGAGGAAAAGCTTGTATCGGCTGATAATCCTCTCACAGCATCTGACATAATGAATATTAGTGGCATATCCGGCAGCCTTAATCCCCCTGAGCCAATTGTGATGGTCAGTGGAATCATATTTATGGCATTTCTGATAGCGTTCACCCATTAAAAGCCTGGAATGATATTCCATGCTTTCTTCTGCAGAAGAGAAGTTACAGAATTTCTCACTTGGCTTATCATCATTATGCAGACTATAGGGTAGTCCTTTTTCCAACCAGCTCTTGCTAGCCTTGATGCCAAAGAAGTTATTTCCTTCCTTGGCTAATTTGCTTGTTCCCCAACCACTTTCAAAGGCCATCTGGGCTAAGATAACCGAAGATGGAATACCATATTTACGTTGCTGGCTCATGGCTAGTGGGGCATATCGCTTCAAGAAATCCGCCGGACTTAATTTATCTTTTTTGTCCAGGTCTAAAGCTTCTACTGCTCTTTGTTGGGTGTCCCTTACAAAAGTCAGAAGCAGGTAGGGATTCTCTATTTTCCCCAGGAGGCGGCATGTAAGATGCAAATGAGGGCCGGTAGCCCTTCCGGAAGCACCTGTTTTTCCCAAAGCATCACCAGCATATACCGTTTCCTGATTCTTTACCCAGATTTCCGAGAGATGACAATAACTCAATGTATAGTTGCCTGCCTGCAAGGTGATGTAATGTCCTGCGATAGGATCATAACCCACTGTTTTGATAAAACCATCAAACATGGCATATACCTCTTCATATTTAGCAACTAGGTCAATGCCTTGATGATTTCTTTTTTTCCCAGTGAATGGGTCAGACCTTATTCCGTATGTTGAGCAGATTTGAATGCTCTTTAAGGGATAGCAGACACTTTGGTACTTGTCTATCCAATAGTTCGCGGCTTCAGCAGATCCTTGTGCCAGAACATTTATGGGCAGCCAGAGCAAGCTTGTAATCATCCATTTCAATCTTTTCATCATTTCTACCTTATTTATATAATACAGGGTGCAAAGGTAAATGGAAAGATTGAAGTTATAGGTAGAAAATGAATTAAAGTTATTTTTTAACACAAAAGTAGTTATATTGTTAATATATTGTCATAGATATGTTAAAAATAAAGTTTAATTATGCAGAGGGGGAAAAATTCATTTTTTAGCATTACCTTTGCCGAAAAATTTAGATAAGGTATGACTAAGGTAGAAAGATTTCAGGATAATGAGATTCCTTATGAGCTTCTAGCTTCATTTGGACTCTCGCAAGAAATGGTAGATGACCTTCCACAGAAGGTATTGGAGCAGTTGCTCTCTGGGCAACGAACTCCACTTCTGCCTATTTGCAATGTAGATGAGAATGGAAATTGTAATAACTCTCTCGCAAGACTTTCTCTAGTGAGGACAGAAGATGGCATTGATGTCATCTTCATGTCCTGCTGGAAAAGCAAATTGCTGGAAGAGTTTGAATTACAGCAGCAACAGGCTCTCAAAAACGGAAGAGCCCTATATTCAGCTGAAAAAAATGCGTATTATCAGTTGGATTATGCTACCCAGCAGATTGTTTCCATGCCGGCATATGTAATACAGCATAACATGCGTGTACTAGGCAGACAATTGGATATGGAAGTCTCAGATTTTGAGCAGTTCAAAGGAGGTGACGTTCTTTGTCTGATTCAGGAGGACAAACCAATTTCGTTGGGGATTGACCTGATGCAGGATATAGGTATTCGTGTAGTGAATGGAGATAAAGAACAGTGGCAGAGAGAATTCACTGGAGACGAATTTCCTCTTTACAGTTTTGGCATCAGCGGTTGTTGGGTGAATGATGGGCATTTTTCCTATGTGAAGGAAGAAGACTATACTCAGGACATGTTAGATGCATTGGCTGAGAGAGTGAACCAGGTAAAGAGAGCTGCATTCCATCGCTAGTATTCATTTTTAAAGGATAACAGGTATGATACTAAGTGGATTTCAAGAGGAGCATCAGCTTCTCGATTGGTATGAGCAGGATTCAATCTCTGCTCTGCAATATATTGAACATCATTCAATAGGTATGATCAACCGCTTCAAGAAGTGGTGTCAGGAGAGTGGAAGCAGTGAAGATGAAGAATCTGCCAAGGATTTTTTAGATGAATATAATGGATTATTCTTGGACACTGTAGTCAGTAAGAATGAGAATTCAACTGCAGCAGATACTTCTATGTTTCATCAATGGTGTGAGAACAGCGAGTTTTTGGATGAGCTATATTCATCTAAGCCCGCCCTTCATGTGACTCTCTGGCGATATCAGAATCCATGTTCCACAGATAAGCAGAAATGTGCCCATGACTTGGATGTTTCCACAGGGGAAATTGAGAAATGGTGGTCTGTAGTGGATTTCTTGAATTTTGAACATGGAGGAAATTATCAGCCAATAAGGTTGGACGAAGAATCCATATCAATGGCGATTTTGTATGCTTGCCAACTACATATATAGATAAGCTTTTAAATTATTATCCAATTGTTAGTACTATTGTGTCATTCGTGAGAACAGCATAAGTAACAGATGTTCATCAAAAAGTTTGAACCGACTCATAGTGTATTATTAATAATTATATTCTCAAATCGCATCGCTTGTGATGAGTAGTGCGATTTTAATTATTCTGCAAAAGACAACAGCGGTTTTTCCTTAATGGAAAACCGCTGTTATTTTATATTGTTAACTTTTTTTCTTAAAACGATCAACTTTTTTATAGCCTCTTCCATATCGTTTTCCTTTGACACCAATTAAGCCACCTTCGAAGAAGTTGATAACATCGTCCTTATGAAGTTTTGAAAGCATGGTATTGAAGGTATCTTCTCTTGTAGAAGGTCTTAATTCCTGAATTTCTAAGAGGAGTTGGTCTCTTTCAAGAGGGAGAGAGCATCTGTTGAGTACAATTTCCACTGCTTTAGCAACACTCAACTTTTGGGTAGATAGCTCCTTTTCTGTAAGAGTTACCTCTTTTGGAGTGGCAGCAATCAGTTCAACCTGCTTTGCCTGTTTTGAAAAAGACTCCATATCAACATTGAGCGTGAGTCCCAGGATATCGGACATGATACTTTTGAGAACATTGATAAACAGTTCGCTATCTTTACCTTTTAAAGAGGTTCCCTGTTTCCAATAGCGTCCCTTGAATGCAAGGCCGGTAAGTTCTTCTATGTCCTGTGGGGTGACTTCCTCTTTATTGAAGAGGCGATTATTGGCTACATTGAGGAATGATACGTATGAAAATGTTGAGAATTGGCTTGGAACAAGATAGGTATATGTTTTAGCAGTTTCGTCAGTTGAAGACGGATTTTTAAGATTAATCATACTCATTCCCTTCACTAATGCGATGAGAAATACCATACTTTGGTAGGACAAGGTAGTTTGCTCATCCTCACAGATACCTTGGGAATCCAAATTCAATTCCGAGATAAAACTCATTGTGAAAAGTCCATAACCTGTCCATTGGGTTGAATGGAGAAGAGACATGAGAGTCGCATCCTGTGGCAAGCCCAGTCCTCTGTTAACGCTATCCACATAACGGCGCATGGTTTCCACCTTATCCCAATTGGCAGGTGCGTCCTCTGTGGATGATGATTTTCTTATTCCAGCTATAATGCCTAATCTGATTACATCCGGTGAGACTGATTCTTTCAAGTAGGATGCCAGCTTGGCAAATAAATTAGGACTCCAGTTGTATTCTTCAACTGGGGAATAATTCATATCATCCTGATAGTTGTCATTATCGTAATACTCTTGATACATATTTATTTCGAAGATTCAAGTTAATTAAAATATTTGCGCAAAAATACTAAAAATAAATGAAAGCGCCAAATTTTAAGATAACCATTTGTGGCTTAAATTATTATCTTTCCGTTCATTGTGTTTTGTTTGTACTTTTTTTGCACCCGTTATGTTGCTGTTTGGTGAAATTTGAGAGTATGTCATATATCTATGACACACTCTCCGTATTATCTGGAACACTTGCTTTTGGATGCATGTGGCAGCATGGTATCTTCTTTATGGTCATGAGCTTGCTCATTCTCACCTTGCTTGGTATCGGCAGCCATGTTTTCCTGGCTTTCAATCATGCCATTGCCATCTACATCCATGTCGATGGGGGTTGAGGTTCTTAAATCAATACCCTTATCTGGGGATTCTGCTTGATTGGCTTTTTCTACATACTGGAAGATGATATTCACAGCATGTTCTGCAGATGTCAAGGCATGTTTTGTGAATCCTGGATCTTGTTTGAGAAGGTCTTTCCAGTATTTGTTATAGTCCAGGCCTTTCACGTCAAACTTACATCTTTGGCCAATCATGGCTCCGCCCATATGTGCTAGAAGTTCTTCCTTTACCAAATGTTCATATCTGGTAAGTTTAGCAGCTTCCTTGCGAGTACTACGCACTAGGCCTATTGAAAGGTCTCTCATATAGTCATCCTCTGATTCAAATAACTGATGAGGTGCAAGGTGAATGGCATCTTCCTTAGCACTATAGCTGACCAGACCTTTTCTGCCATCAAAAATTACCTGTGCAGGATATTTGCCTTTTTCGGTAAGCATGCCTATCACAGAAGTTTGTTTCGATGCAGAAACCTTACATGATTTTCTAAGTTGCTCCCATTTCTGGGGATGTTCCATAGAAAAATTGGTTTGCTCAATATTATATACTGTTTGCAAAGTCTTCCCATCTGACAGGCAGAAACCTTCTTTGCTGATATCAACCTTGAGATTTTCTCTCTTAATATCATCAAGCGTCATGTAGACAGGAACCTCGTATCCCTCCTTTTCCGTCAGGATGGAAAGAAGCAAGGATGTTTTGCTGTCAAACTTGTCTCCATTAATACCCTGAGGAAGAGCAGCATTGCTTTTAATCCATGGAAGTTCCGGATAGGTAACCTGCAAACTCAATCGGTCAGCTATAAGCTTTCCATACCGTGAGTACGCCTGCGTATGAAGGTGTTCCTCAGTATGCCACCTACCTTTAATGGGCTCGAAAAAACCATCCTCTGAAGACATATAAACCTTTTCTTCATTCTCTGGAGCATTTTTCTTCTGTTGAAGATTCTCCTGTGAGAAATAATCACCAATCAGGGAAGATAGCTTTTTCTCGTAATGATCCACACTTTTCTGAATTTGAACTTCCATCTGATTTCTTGCCTTTAGATCCATGGAAGAGACGTTTCTTTCATAATCATCTTCCAACATCTCTTGCTCTTGAAACAGAGTCTTGATCTCGGTTTCGTCTGGAAGAAGCATCATATCTCCAGAAAAAGGATTATTGGCATCTTTCATCGATTGAACATAGTCTTTCATGAGCGCAACTTCTTGCTGGTCATTTACATGATCTTCTTTAGAGGCTTCTTTGAACTCTTTTTGAGATGGTTCTGGAGAACTGAGCACATGGCTAAGATGCTGATTGAAAGCCTGCTTGCTACCTAAAATCATGGTCAATTCCTTGGTGAGCTGAGCAAGTTGCTCAGTTTCCTCAGGTGATTTGGATTGCAGCAAGGCTATTTTAGTCACACCTTCCTTGATTAACCCCTCTTTGATGAGTTTGAGGTCATCCGTATTGAGAGGTATTTCAACATTCTTTGGCTTCTTGAAAGCAGACAATTTGCCAGTGTTGGATAAAAGTACCCCATCGGCATGGTCATCGGTGGTTTGAATGCCACCAGGAGAATTTGGGGTGTACAAGATGCTATCACCTATCTTATTTCCCAAACAGGACATGAGCTTCTCCAAGTGGGCATTCAAATTATCACTTTCCAGTTGCGTTTTGACAGCTCTCAAAAGTTCCATGTGCTGGTGAACATTCAATGGGGTAATATCAAGTTGCTGCACTTTTTCCCATCTATCATTGACATAGAAGTTCACCTTCATATCATCTTTTGCATTCAAACTCCATGACAATGGAGTGATGTTCTTTTGCAGGAATTGAGAGAAGATTTGCTTACGTGAGACTGCGGGAAAGTCTCCTCCGAAATTCAAAGGGTAAGTTTTGCCTATATCTTTTTGCAAAGCCATAAAATCCTTACGAGCGGCCTCCACCTGTTCTCTTCCCTTTACCCAACTTTTTGCCTCTTCTGGTGTCAATTGCACCAGTTCCTTGGATTGAATGAGTTGCTGAAACCTCGCAAGAGGAATTTCATGAAGCTCTGGTTGTGTTGAAGGAGAAAGGAAAGTGGAATATGCTATATGTGATTCTCTTGCAGAATCACCGCCAATATAGGCATCCACAGTACAGATTCGTTCCTTGTTACCATGTCCCTGCTTGAAAAACATTCCTACCAAATCCTTACCCAGTTTATCTTCTATCATGGATTCATAGGCAGAAGGAAGAACGTAACCATCTGCCTTTAACTGGCGAAAGCGCTCTATCTGTTTATTCTTGGAATCTATTTCCTCGATATTATCTACCCAGGTTGAAAATCTTCCTGCTTGCCATTTCACTTGAGGGAAATGGGACGTTTCTGACTTATCCCGGGCCCACTTACCAAGCTGTAAAGCCCATTTCTCCAGCAATGAGAGCTCGCTTTGAGTTGTATCCAAGAACTCCAATTCCTCAGGCGAGAAAAAACGGTCCTTAGGAAACGGCTTCTTGCCTGTTTGCTGACTTTTAGAGAAAAGGGTTTGCCATCCCTTCATGAAACGGTCTCCTTTGCTCTGACTTGTTTGATAATTCATTAATTCTTTTTTATATTATGAATGATTAGATAGGAAAACATTGCTAGATACAAGGTTATTGCCCAGCATATATGGCAATGTTTTCCTATCTGTTCTTTTATTTCCTTCTCAGTACATGACATTTGGACTACGTATTGGCTTTCAAATCCCAATGTGATACCGAGGTGGTACGACATCCGATCTGAAGCTTATTCTTATAGACATCCAGTTGCATGTCACCATGTACTTCCACATACTCACCGGCATTAACATTGATGTCCAAGGGCTTGCCTACAATGAACTTTACCCATGTAAAGGCTCTGTTCTCACCATCCTTATCAGAAGAAAAGGCCGAAAATACCTTGAACGAAGTGCCCTTTTTGCTGGTCATGGTTTCAATACCCTTGTTTCCGATCTTGCCTTTAAACTCCATAGCTCCTTCCAGACGGTCTGGGAGAGAGGAGTCGTTCTGCTCAATGGCTCCTTCCGAACGGAGATTGAAATAAAGATTCTCTTCCACCTTCTTGATAAAGAGATTTCCATGAACAGTGACACGGCGTCCTGCCTGATAGTTGGCAGCTGTAGTCTGGTCACCTTCAGCCGTTACTCCAATATGAAGTTCCTTGACACTTTTGTCCTTTCCCTCAATAGGAACGATGATGGTAAAAGCAAGGAATTTTCCACCTTCCTTATTCTGCTTTTCAACTGCGCTGCTGACAATGATGCCGCACGCGGTAACATTACATTTGATCATATTTTCTTGTTTTAATGATGATACAATTCTTAAATTTATGCTTGTTTGAGACCGACAGTCTGCTTATTTTCTGGGCATTCGGTCTCAAAAATAGTACTTGCGAGGACGTGCAGCTTTGATGCATCCACTTTCTCCCTCTCTCTCTTTACCAGTTGGCATTCCGTCTTTTCCTCGTCATTCTCAGTCAATCTGGCCTCCCTATTAACTACAGCCTGCATCTCATTGGCCTTTATCTTAGCTGCCATGACAAGAGCTGCTGAAAAGAGAGTGGAGATCAGCTCAGAAAAGGCATCTTTGTTATTATCCATACCAGTTTCACTATTTTGACTCATCAAATATCCGAGCCATTTGGTTGGATCATTGGACTGAGTAATGTTGGCAAGAAGATTTTGTGCCTTATCTTCCTGGGATATAGGATGAGCGGCGGGTGAATATTTGCTTCTTTCCTCTGCCAGAAGGTCTTGCCCATTTCTCAAAAGAGGTGTATCGTTACTGGTTCTACCTTCTATTGCTGCGAGATAATGAATCGGATTGAATGCCTCTATTTTGCCGGAAGCATCCTTGATTTTTGTCTCAAAATGCAAATGTGGACCTGTGGATCGACCTGTATTGCCCGATATTCCAATCTGTTGACCAGCCTGAACGACCTGACCTTCCTTGACATTTATTTGGCTCAGGTGCATATAGATACACTGGAGTTGAGTTCCATCGTCCTTGTCATATGCGATCTTAATCATATTACCGGTAGCCTTTCCATAGCAGGCAGAAATGACCTTGCCCTGATTTTCTGTTGCATACACTGGCAGATTCTTGCCTCCAGTTGCGATGTCTATGCCTCCATGCAGATGATTTCCTCTATCTTCATGGAACATACCTGTTACTTTGAGATTTCTGAAATCAATGGGGAGGGATAGGGTGGTGGGCATTCTAGGAAGAGACTGTTCACCCTTCCTTGCATACCCGATATTGACACCTTGTTTCTGGGATTGCAGAACTGCCATCTGATCATATCGGTCAAGATGGTAACGTTGAATTTCATCAAGCAGGTCTTCCTTATAGGTAGGACTGCTCGCATATCCACCTTTCACAATGCCATTAATCCAGCCTCTATAGTCTTGGGAACTTTTTGAGGCACAATATTTCTGGTATCTGTCCAACAGAAGAACCTTGGAATGATCCTCCACACTGGCATTTACCCCGGAATACACTCTGAATGCTTCCGGATAGCCATGATCATCCACATGGTAGCTGACAGGCCCCTTCCATGACCCGCCCTGCTTCACTCCAAAGAAATTGGAACTTTCACGTGCAAGACGCGATGTACCAAAAGTACTCTCAAATCCCATTTGAGCAAGAGTGATGGATGCCGGGATGCCATATTTGATTTGTTGTTCAATGGCCACCTGGGCATATTTTGCATAAAATGCATTTTTATCTATTGCCATATCATTTGGGTTGGTGATAGCCATGGGTATTCCCCATGGCTAGTTATTATCGATGAAATCCTCTATGTGAACTTGCTTCCTGATGGGAGTCCTCCTTTTCTCCAGGCTCTTTTTCGGCCACATTTCTTCCCTCATTTTCAAGAACCTGCTGCTGATTATTTCCAGCAGTTTGTTGTATCTGAGGAATAAATGTAACGGCAGCTACAGCCTTTTTATATTCAGCCATGTCATCAGCGAGCCAGAGATTGTACCACTGTTGCTTGGCTATTGGCTTCTGCATTCTTTCTCCATCCACTGTGGCAATGACTACTTTCACCTTCGGGTCATCCTTGTCGGCACAGATTCTAACCTTCTCAATGCGGCTCATATCAATACCTTCGGTATTTGGCACAATGAGTTGCTGCTTGGATTCTGGATATCTGTAACCTATATCATAATATTTCTGAGCCAGAGCCTGATGCATTTCCTGCTTGTTGTCTTTGCCCATGACATTGAAATAGGCATTGAGATGTTCCTTCATCGGATAGATAGAGAATGATTTTTCATTCTCAGGCTTGATGAAGAAGGCATACTTTCCCTCAGAGTCCTGGATAGCCTGAAATTTCTCTATCTTGGTTGCCTGCTTTTCTGTAAGCTGGCTTGATACATCGATGGTTTGATGAATTTCTAGCGTAAACTGCTTGAGCTTGCTGACAGTCACCTCCTTGTCCTTATAATAACTGTTTGGTTCCTTTAGTGCAAGACTACCACCTGCATTATAGAAGCTTACCTCTTTTACGTCTTCTTTCTTCAGAGCTATACCAATTCTCTTCTTACTCATACCTTGCACCTCGTTATTCACAAGCAAGGAGGCACCCGATGGCAGGATGACATCTGCAGTTTGCTGCTTTCTGTCAAGTACTACGACCATTTCCTTTGCCTCCATGGAAGGAAGTTTGTTGAGGTCTGCCGAGATGGAATAATCTTTACCTGTTAAGAGAACATCTTTTGTTGGCAACTGACCTCGGATAGCATCATAGTTCACTTCTCTTTTTTCTACAAGGTTGTCAATCGTCTCGATGGCATTGTTCACGTCACGCTCAATCATACCCATTAAGTTCCCATTTTCTCTCAACTCTCGTTCCCAGTAGGGGATAAGTTGCTGGCTTTCCTTTGACAATGTAGCAGGGAGTCCCTGTCTTGCCATCAGCACACCGGCGGAAAGTTCTCTAATGAGCAATTCATGCTTGGCATCATCCGCTGGTAAAAGGCTGTTTCGCCCTGAGCGGTCCAGACGCTTTGCATCACCAGTGGTTGCTACTACGGAACGGAATATGTCATTTGCCTTCATAATGGCATTTACTTGCTCATTTCCTTCCGTTTTGCTCATGCCACTTATGAAAAGCGTATTCTCCTTGCTATCGAATTTGGCATCTTGTAGTACATGAACTCGCTCATTCTTAATACCGGAAGCCTTACAAACAGCATCAGCTATCTGGTAGGCATGGGAGAGAATCTTGGTGGCAGGTGCTACATCCTTACTGATTTTCGTCTCCAGTGGATTGTCACAGATAGCGACTCGGTTTCCAGCCCTGATTACTTTAGGGAGCACCGTATCAAGCGCATAGCTTGGGAACGATAAGTAGGACGTTTTCTTACCATCAATTTCCTTTTCCTTATCCTGGATACCAATTACGGGAGCAATAGTCTTAGCCTTATCTCCATAGATTTCATAGGAGCTGCCTTTCTTGATAAAGACTACAACCTCAGGATGCTTTTGTTCCTGATCCTTGATAAACTGTAGAGCAGACTGTGGACTAGATGCATTCTTAGCTGTCTCCACGAATTTCTCAATCTTTTGCCCATTGGCCTTGAGTAATGCCGAATATTGCTCAGAATCACTGGCAGAAAGAATCGTTTGGTCTATGTTATAAACATGATGACGCTGGCGATGGGCATGGACTGCATAATTGGACTTTTCCATATCTGGGAGAGCATTATACTGCTCCTTTGAAATGGTGTCATTATGGTTCGTGACATTCTGGTATTCCCATTTGGTCCAGTTGAATGGAAGCGAGCTTTGACCTCTCTTGACTGACATGCCATTTTCCTTTGCCTGGTTATAGGTGGAATAAAGATTGGTCTTATAGCCTTGCTGATCACTATGCAGGTTCATCATGATGTTATTGAATGCTGTGATTGGCTTCTTGGAGGCCAAAAACTCAGCATTGCTCTTACCCTTTTCATTCATCCAGACGCCTTCATGTAATTTTGCCATCTCCAATGCTGCAAGAAGAAGGGCTGCATGTGAAGCTGCCTTGGTCTCACTTTTCTTCTCTTCCTTATCTTCATGGTCGCTCTCTACAGAAGCTTTGTCTTCCTTTTTGACTTCCTCATTGTCTTCCTGGTGCTTTTGCGTCTCCTGTTCCTGAGCCTTTTCTTCATGATATTTCACATGTTGCTCATCATCCACGATCGTCTTTGCTTCTTTCTCTGCTTCATGCATAGGAACACCGGTAGCTTCGATTCGCTCAGCAACACCTACAACATCTGTTTGGATGTTGCTGTCTTCATGTGGAGTTTCATTCTGTAGAGGAAGCTTATATTCATCTTTTTCTGCCAATACCTTATAAATTTGCGTCATATTTTCTGCCATGGACAGGTTGACGTTATAAGCCTGGCTATAAACTTCCTTGAAAGCTCCTTCTTCCTTTTTGCCAACCTGAACAAGGTTGGTGGCAGGATCATATTGGAAATCAAGAATCTCACCATTAGGCATATGATATGCCGGATTAATCTGCTCAGAAAATTTCTTAGCAATGGAAGCATACTCATTTTGCTGTTGAGTATCAACAACCGAGTCTTCTACCTCCTCATTTTCCTCCTGTATTTGATATTCAGGCATTTCCGAGAGTTGCTCTTCAACATGCTGCAAATTCTTATCTAAACCTGCCGAATGGTCGTACGGGAAACTATAATGAACAGACAAGCCAATGTTGGTAAGGGTTCCCACGTTTATCGAATCCTTCTCCTTATTATATTCAAAATAGAGAACGTCTCCGTTAGGCATGGAAAAGGCAGGAATACGGGCCTTTATCGTATCCAACTCCTTTTGTACCATGTCCTGGGCTATGGCCTTCACATCCTGACTGGCATCATTCTCCAAACCATATTGCTCTATAGACAGTTTAATATCTTCCTCACTAACTCTGCGTAGGAGTTCATAGGTTCCACCCAATGAATTGTTATAAACCAGGGCATAATGGTCGTTTTCAACAAGCAGGTCATCTCCACTTTGACTGGTGGCATTTTTTCTGGTGTTATGCTGTGAGAGACTATCACCTTGATCATATTGCTGGGTCAAAGTGAGGAGTTCATCCCATTTTTCCTTATTGGAAAGATCATCAAACTCTTGTGTATTATCCACGCTCTGCAGGTACAGATAAGAGAAATAATACTCATTCTTTGGCTTTGTCACACTATCCTGGCTTGTCTTGCCTTCTTCGTTAGAATCCTTCATGTTATTATCTGTATTTTGTGAACTATCCACTGTTTCTTGCGCTTTTATATTGGGCAGAAGGGAAGCACCTAAAGAGAGAAGTTTCTCATCACTCACCTCTTCAATCCAACTGCCTAGTACCTCATTGTCCTGGAAATACGCTCTGAGTTCAGGAAGACTTTCCAATGCAAGGACTGTATGCTCGCTATCTTTATCAGACGTAATCTGGGTCATGAGGGATGAAAAGTAAGTTTCTGGAGAGGAGAGTGGCTTCGTGATGGAATCAGATACATTTTCCTCCTTCATCACGTTCTGCTGCTTGATCTTCTCCAGCTGTTCCTCATTCTTGATTTGCTCTTCAATGCCATCGAGGTTGCCCTCCATGAGCGGCTTTTCACCCAATGCTACTTTTTGCTTGTCAATCTCTTCCAAAATCATGCGCGATGCCTTATTCACGTCCGACATAAGCGTTGTAATGAACTTTGGCTTTTCACGCAGCGTTTGAATCCAGCTGTCTATATAGGCGGCATTGTTATCAGAAATTCTGCTAGAGAAGCCTAGTGCATTGCCTATCACAAATGCAGTGGTCTCTGCAACAAGTTCCTCCTTGGCATATTCCTCAGAACCAAACTTGCTTTTTGGCAGACGGTCAAGTCGCGAGGGATGACCGGTAGAGTGGGCCATTTCATGCAGGGCAGACGAATAGTATTCCTGACCATCCTTGAAGATCTCATCCTCTCCCTCATGAATCTTGAACTGTGCTTTCATCGGTACCTTAATGAAGTCTCGGGTCTTATTATAGCTTGCACCAGGCACTTCCTCATTAACATGAATAGGGCACACCCACTCCTGCTTCTCAAACATTCTGTCAAGTGGTTCATTCTTATACATCCCCACATCGTCACTCAATGTGGTTGGCGTGAAACGGGAAATAATGGCATCATACTTTTTCTTATTCACTTCTTCCAAAGTGGTTTGGTCAAGATTCCACTCGTTATAGACCATCAGATAGGGACGAACCTTACATTTAGCCTGGTCCTCCTTATCCATGGCAAGGTATTTGTCTTCACTGATGCGCTTTCCGTTTTCGTCTTTCACACTCAGTCCCCATTTAAACACCGGCACAGAAGCCTCTCCCTTTTTAATCAAGGCTCCATTGTCTCGTGCTTGCTTGGAGGTCATGTAAACAGGAACATGGTAACCCTTTATCATGGTATGCATCTGCAGAAGGAATGCATTTCCTCCTACATAAGGTCTTCCATTGATGTTCTGAGGAAGTCCTACCAGGCTACCACCAGAAGTCCATCCTTGTTCCCAGTTCTTTGTTTTACAGGCTTCCAAACGCTCAATCATCATATTGGCAAATTTGTCCAATGCTCTGTCAATACGAGTAGGTCCGTCCTCTTGTGAGGCAGCCTTATTCAATTCTTCGAAATCCATAAATGATATATATGATCGTTATTAATCTATGTACTGTTCAGCTGTCCCATAACGCTGAATCTGATGGCAAAATAAAAGAAAAGTTTTGGATTGAACACCCTAAACTAAATTGATTTTTATTTTTAACTAAAATTCTCTTCTATTCAAAGTTTTTGCCTTGAAATGTGTTAAATTTTGCACCTCTATCTGACATGACTTTTTCTGAAATTATGTTCATATTCCTTATATTACACCATTAAGACTTTGTGAAATTGGGGCTCTATCAGGCGATAATTTCCATCAAGAAATACCATCAATGACCTTCTTAGAAGTGTTGGCAAGATTCATGCATAGTTTCCTTTTCATTGTCTTTTCATCTTCTTTCAGTCTATTTGATGCCTAAGGAATGCTGCTGTTGAAGTTCCTGATGAATACCTCTTTCATATTCTCGTTCTGCGAAGGCATTATTCTCATCGTATTTCTTCAAAACGGCATTGGCCAATGTGGATAAGGGGAGGTTTCCTCTCTCGTAAGCATCGATTGCATGATCAGAGATTTCTATGACACATGGCTTTCCGTCAATGTCTGCAATCATACTTGTTCCGCTGATGGCCGGATTTGAGATTCTCGGATTCAGCTTTTCTTCCTCATATTGCCTGTAAGAAACCCGCTGTGGTGAAGCCGGTTTGGCCAGTCCCAATGCTGCATGACCAGCATTGTTGAGCAAATTGGCACCTCCAAAACCAATCAGAAGGAGTTTGAGAAGGGGACTTTTGACAAACATGCCACCAAAGATGGCAGCAAGTGGCAGCAAATTGTCATTCACCTGTAAGTTAGGATTTTTGCCCGTGAACATGCCTATCATCATGTCTGGCAGCATGGCCAAAACGTAGCCCATGTTCTTGGTGACATCACTGAAACCGGAAAGTCCCATCTTATCCAAGGCATCAGCCCAACCGGCATTTAAATCTTGAAAAGAGGCCTTATTACTTGTCATCTCATACCTAGAGGAATCTTGTCTTTGAGTTTCTTCCACAGGACTATAAGAATGGTAAGCTGATGATGGAGCAGAATCTGTGGATGATGGATTTACTTGATTGATAAAGCTATTGAGCTTATCCATATTAGAATCCCAGGTATCTTTCTTGGGAGCTTTCGCCTGACCAGACGCCCGTTTCTTTTCACAAGCTACAGCAGCCGTAGCATAATCCATGGCTCTTTGACTAACCTCTTTAAGGATCATGCGTTTACCACCAATACTCATCCATGTTTTTTCCTCCCTCGACATCTCCATGGCAATGGCATAAAACCCGGAGGCACATTGTTTACAGCGTTTCTTCCCCAGTTTAATCATCCATTCCGGCGGATGGTTATTGGCACGAAATGGAACGGTTTGCTTCGAAAAGTTTTCCCTTATCTGAGCCAGCAATTTACCTGCCTGATTTTTGTTTGCGGCATAGAAGGAGTCCATTTCTTTCTTGCTTCGTGTTGTGAATGAAGGACTATATGTTTTTATCTTTCGCTCCAACTGCCCATTCAACTGATAAATCAACTCTGAATTTCCCCTTTTGATGGAATCACTGGCTGTTTGAATCTTCTTGATGGCATCCTCATCCTGAAGTGCAAGCTTACTGTCTTCCTTGGCATATTTCTCATTTTCCCAGTTTCTGGCATGGTTCAGCGCGAAGCCTGTTCTCAGCCCGCCATCAATGGCTACACCACTCCAGGCAGAATTCAAGAAAGCAGCGGCTTTTGGCACCACTTTGATTCCAGCCTTAGTTGCACCTTTTACTATGAGGGAACTACCGGAGCCGTAACCTCCTGTCACCGCAGCATCAATGACCATGGAACCTCCCATGGCTGCACCCTGTTCCCAGATATTGGGATTATACAGGTCATCTGCTTTTTGAGCGATGAGAGAATCATGCTCACCTTCTTTGGGACCGATTTTTGGAAGCAGTCCCAATAAACTGTCATCAAATGCCTTTCTTGCAATGTAGGTAGCACTGTTCTTGGGAACTTTCTCTCTGGCCAGCTGCTCAATGATAAGTCCCTGAAATCGATTTGCCACATAGTTTTCTGCAAAGGCTGCAAGTTTCTCTGAAGATTTACCCCCATTTTGTCTGATGAGTTCCTTATAGAAGGAATCAAGAAATGTCTGATAATCCTTGGCAAATTTGGTATCTTTTCCCCATCTGTGCTTACATTGCCTGATTATGTCATCTGATGATTTCTTGTACCATTTTCCGCACACTTTCAGCTGATTGTCAGCATTTTGAAGCTGTACATCCACTGGCACGAATGGAGACTCGTTTTTCTCCAAACGATTGATAAATTCCTCGGTTTGCTTTTCTCGGAGATTTCTTACCTCCTTTACCAGCGTTGGCGCCATATATTTGCTGAAATATTGGCGGATACAGTAGTCAACTTGCGCCAAATTCTGATAATTGTTCTCTTTAGCCATTATAAAAATGATATTAAAAGCCCAGTAGCTGCTGTCGTGCCTGCTCAATGGCCTTATGATAAACTGTCATTTGCTTGGGATAGAACCTTGTTAGCCAATCATCATGAGAGATCTCATCATTGATGAACTTGATGGCTTGCTGACGAGTTACCTCAATGGCGTTTTCTCCCCTGTCTCTTCCATTGAACCAAGCCTTGGTCCAGGATCTTCTTCCTGAGGCATCGAAATAAACATAGGCTTCATGTTTGACATCATAACTCTCAACGTGTATGCTCAAATCTGACAGAGGATCCACCACTAGGCCGTCTTGGGCAACTTGATGAGAAAGTTTTTTTTTTGAGCCTCGTTCCAGGAAGCAGGACAAGCATCATGGCGAAGCCAGGCATAGCTCAGGAAATCTTCAATGAGAAGATTCTGGATTTTCTCAGCCACTGGCAGGCTTCTACCGGTGAGACCTAGAGGATTAGCCATATCAGGAAGCTTTTCGAAGAAATAATTGCGTTCTGCAGCCTCGGATATGACATGTTTGAGGGTGGTCTGCATTCTATCTGAGGGAGTATAGCTGCCCAATCTCAGTTCATTCATGTAGGCTGGAAGCCAACGCATCATCATCATCAGAATTTCATCCTGCTCCTTATCATAGAGTGTCTTGGGCTTTCTGCTACCCAATTGCTCTGTAGTGGGCGCATTGTTGATACCCATTGCAGCCAGCTGCTGGATATTAGCCCAAATCATGGCCAGGAATTCCATGGGATCGATGGTGACACCATCAAATCTGACTTCCAAATGAAGGAATTGACCACTCTTGCCGATTTCCTGTCCGGCCCTGATACTTGTTCCGTAAGGGCAATATGCTTCGGTGATATGGCCGTACTTCACCTCGTATTTGCCATATTTGGCTATGATGTAATCTTCATGAATACTGTCATGACCTGCACCGATGACTGTACCGGTGGCAATTGAGTAGAGAGGTTTTCCACTGGTTAGAAGATCCACACCATGGTGCTCAAATTTCTGTCCACCAGTTGGATGTTGCTGCAACCCAAATCCCAACGTGGTCTGCAGTTCCTCATCATCCCTGAGGGGAAATGGCATCATGAAGCCACTTCCCGACTCAAGGAGCATATCTTTATAGTTCTTTTTCATTCAATTTTACTATTATTGTTTGTGGATTACAATTTCATACTTCTTGGACGGTTTACCACTTCTCCGTCCTCTGCAGCAATTGGATATTCCAAACTCTTATACCTATTCTCTGGCTCCATGGAAGCATTTGGCTGCTTAACTTGCGACACATATTGCTGAGAAGGATTTTGCTGTTGTTGTAGAACCTGCTGATTTGGGAGCTGACGATTGTTGATATTCTTCAAGGTCATACCTCCCAGAAGCAGACTGGCTGCTCTTCCAAGCCACCCAAAACGTCCGAACATCATATAGGCAGACAATGCCAAAGAAAGAATATTCATCTTTGTTACAGCACCGCCTGAAACCTGATTCACAAGATGGTTCATACCTCCCATCACATTGTTCAACATGCCATCCTGGTTTCCCATGTCGGGATTGCTGGCCTGGTAAAGATTAGGAGTTTGCTCTGTCGTGGGATCATAGTAGCCTCCACTTCCATTGCTGACCATACCATTACCCACGTAATTCTTACCCATTTGGTAAAGGTCAGTACCTTCACCCACCACGTTGCCTAGAGTATTCTTACTGAATTGGTAAAGGTCAACTCCTTCATTTACTACTGAATCAGCTGCATTTGTAACCGAATCATAAATATCCGGCGCTTTTTCACCAGCTACTGCTTGTCCAACCATACCACCAAGGCCGTTTTCTGTAGCATTCTTACCTCCAATGAAGTAGAGTAGAGGGTTGATGACACCATCTCCGGAAACTAAACTGTATCCACCCAGACCAAGAGCTGCATGCCAACCAAGAACTTTTGGATTCTTAGCGTAGAACTTCGCTGCTTTTTTGAAGGAATTTTCCCCATTTGCTGCTTCTTTTGTTGCTTTTCCTGCTTGCTCTGCAGATTCTTTTGCTCTTTCGTTCACCTTTTCTGCAACTTGTTCTGTACTATGAGCTGTTTCTTTCGGTGTTTCCTTGCCTGTTTTAGTTTCACCTTTTACAGTTTCAACTGTTTTCTTTTCTTTCTTGATAACCTGCTCTACAGTTTCCTTGCTAGTTTTAATAGATTCCTTTTCCTTGGAAATCACATTAAACCTTGGCTTAAAAGATGGAGTTGGCAGAGATTTTTCCCATGCCAGGTAGCCGCTATCCTTGAAAACCGGAGGTCTTACTGGCCTTGTCGGTATAACAGGACTTACTGGGACAACAGGCTTTCCTAGTATAGTCGGGGTTACTGAAGGCGAGGTTGTTTGTCTGGAGAAGTGACGGGAAAACCAATTCTTGACTCGTTCTGTAAAAGAAGGTCCAGACGTGGAATTTGCCACTGCAGGTTTAGCCTCTTTTGGTGATTGCTTCCACAGACCTCCCCAAAAATCCTTCATCTGAGTTTTCCATCCTGTCTTGCTCTGATGAAAGGCAGGGGTAAAACTGGGTGGTGAAAGGGATTTCTCCCAAGCACGATAGCTGGTTGGCTTTGTCGTAGCAGGAATGGAAACCTTGGCATCCTTAACGATGCCTTCAACATGTTTTGCTCCTTCTACAGCTTGTTTTCCTCCACGAAAGAGATTCTTTCCTTTTTCCAGGGCTGTTACGCCCAATTCTTTCCAAAATCCCATATCATATTGCTTTTATCAGTTAATCTGGATAATTTAAATTCACGATGGCTCTCACCTTATGGCGCATGGTCTTGGGCGTTTCTATGATACCTCCATTCACGGAAGAGCAAAGCCAAGCCTGATAGCCGGGGTTTTCCTTCACCTCTGTGGATGTCCAGTACCAGGTATCCTCAGATAAGTCGATAGGTTGCCCTCCCAGCCGCATGACCAAAGGATTGATAGAAGGGGCATTTCTTATCAGGACTCTCTGTTCTGCTACGCTAGGAATGAAATCACTTTGCCCTTTAGAATGAAAATGGAACATTTCCTGAGCAATAGGTGAGCCTTTTCCTGTATCTTGGTCGGTACTATTGAACATGGCGATGGTATTGGTGAATCCGTCGTAGGACTCAATATCCATGCTCGTTCCTTGGCTCACTCCCAAAGAATCAGAGAAGGCCTCCTGGAATTCATTCAGCATCACTGCCATGGCAGGATGTTCTTCTGTAGCCTCTGTAAACACTACACCCACTGCCTTTTTGGAAGTTTGGGAGAAGTAGGTGGTCGTATCCATACAACTGTGGTCGTCACAAAGGACATACCCAACATGAATACCATAGTCCATTGGTTCATGCTCGTCACATGAAACCAACAGACCTTGGAATAAGATGGCCAACAGTCCACAAAAAATAGAAATATATGTTTTCTTCATTGTCTTGCTGCTTAAAATGTTACAATGGAATTTTTGCGCCCAGATTAATTCCGGTTTTAAACCGGTCCTTACCCCTGATGGATATGTCTTCCTTGATGGCAAAGAACACACTCCATCCGTCATAGAGATTATAGGTATGTTCATAGCCTACATGGACAGCTCCTATGGCCTTATGGAAATCGCTACCAGCACTTACGCCAATTCTGAGACTGCCGTGGTGATTTCTTCCTCTTCCAACGCAGGGCTTATAGACGGCTCCTACACCCCAGGTGTTATGGTTATGCCAGAACGACTTTCTGGTAATATGCTTTGCCTCAGGATCCTCATCATATTGGATAGAGTAGGTAGCAAAGTATTCCCAAGCGTTATGATACAGCATTTCCTTCTCATAGGAGATGGTTGACTCCAGGGTTCTAGGATAGGCGCCTCCCATGGCTATCATGAGATGGCTACCCTGGTTCTGTGCCACCATGGATGATGGGATGCCCCATGCCAATGCCAGCATTCCGATACTCTTCTTTAATATTGTCATATTGTACTTCATCTTTTATCACTTATTGTTCACGCAGAAGAAGAGAGTCAAAAGAGTCTGCAGAGAGAACGTCTTCATAATCTAACTGCATGGAGATGGTTCTGCCACTGATCTGCTTCTCACTGAGTTCTATGGAGAGGACCTTGTCATTAGGGAAAGTCATCTTTTTCAAGACTGCGACATTTCTGTAACCTTTCTTAAATGACAAGCTTCTATCCAGAAGAAGCGCTGGCTTCAGCTCCACGGTTTGCTGATTGGTGGCTTTCTGAAGTTTCTTATCCTGCAGTTTAAAGCGTAATTCATCTATGTCAAACTGCAAGTTGGTATAGTTGTCCACCGAGAAATCAATGAAAACATATTCACCCACCACGTAGATATTATTGAGACGCATCTTCATCTTGTGATGATTTGTGATAATGCCTCTATACTTGGCTGGAGAGTTCCAGACCTTCATGGCATAGGCAACCATATCGGTGGTGGACATGCTTACTTCCGGATTGTGGAAGGCATTTCTCTCCACGAGTTCCACCTCCTTGTCTGTTACTGCCTCTTCCAGTTTACTGGTATAGACCAGGGCATACTGGACTCTGTAGCGTTCAGTGATGATGGTAACGATACCCATCACCTCGCCATCTTGATGATGAGAGGAGATAGGTTTGAGACGAATGACGTTATCCAGCGGCTTGTCACCCACGATGGAATCCGTAGAAATATCCACCATACGGATAGGTTCCGATGCAGTGATAATGGAGGATACGTTTTCATTCACCGTGAGACGTTCCATATCATAAAACGTTTTCTGAGCGTTGGCTCCTATACTGGCAAGGCACATCATCATGAGTGCCACCACCTTCTTTTTAAGTCTTTTCATATCAATTATTTTACTGATTTCTAAATGATTTATGATTTTGTCTTACCATGAGCAGAAGATGAGTCGATGAGATAAACCTTCGTGCCGTATTTCAGCTTGACCTTATTCTTCTTGACATTCTTACCCAAAGCATTCATTGCCTTTTGGGTGGCATTGCTCATGGCTTGTGAAGCCCAGCTTTTAATGCCAGTACCTCCAGTGGAGTTCTCCGTGAGATTGTTTCCTCCTTGTGTGGCTGAGGAAGCGATGTCCTGTGTGGTTTCTCTGAAACTGCTCATAGGAACATAAAGACCTTCCAAGCCATCCGTATCATAGAGCGAGAGATTGACCTTGAAGATTTCCTCATCAAAGAAGATACTTTCCACCTTACCCTTCACCCTCTGTTTTCCAAAGCCGCTCATCGACGCATAGAGATAGGTACCTTTACCTACTGTTATGCCATTGATTTCAATGTCATCCAAGAGGCGAAGACGAACCCTGCTGCCATCCACGGCCTTGACTTCCTCATCAATGATGGCGGAAATAAGATGACTCTTATTCTTTTCCAATCCCAACGTGTTGAAATAGGAAGAAACCTCTTTTGTCTTTTTGGTGACTTTCCCAGGAGTTTCACTGTCGGGTGATGTTGGAGACTGGCCACTTTTGAGGCTTCCGCCTTCCGTAGTTTCCCGTCTCTCACTCACTCGATTCGTTTCAGATAAGCGATAGCGGACAGGCTTATCCTGCTCATCCTCCATTTCGTCTGGTGAGGTGAGTCCTGCAAGGTTACGATTCATCTCCTCCCAGGTTTGGTTTCTGCGTTTTCTTTGAAGGCGCGCTATCTCGGAATCACTCACTGGTGCCACAAAGGCATTGGAAGCGGAAGTTTGTCGCTGGGAGTTCTCTCTTACACGGCTTTGCATAGCGCGCAACTTCTTGAGTTCCTCCTGTTCAGCCTCCTGCTGTCTGATAAGTGCTGCCTCTTTCTTATTGTATTGAGACTCATATTCTTCCTTTTTATTCACGGAGTCACGGTCACTTTCCACACTGGCCAATCCGGAAAGGTCTGTAATCTTACCATACTTTCTTTCCGTATTATCCATCTTGCTTCCCAAGAGGCTATCCGTCTTGGCATCCGGCAAGGCACTGGACAGATAATCTGTAGTTTTGAGATTACCGTTTCCTGCTTCACCCAGCTCGATATTAAATGTATCAATGGCGATGTAACCAAGAAACAAGGATATCAGATAGAATGCCGGAGGCATGTAATACTTGGGCTGTTTGAAATTAATCTTATTTGTCTTCATCTTATGGGCGTTCTTTAATTTGTTGACGTTTCAGAAGGGCAGAATCCACCTTCTCCACTGCGGTAGTTCTGGTTGAACCGTGTTTCTTATATGATCTTATCATATTCACCACATTGATGCCAAGGCAACCTATCACTATGGTAAAGACCAGGCCGATGAAGGCAATTCGATGATTGTTGGCAAAAGCCTGAATCCTGGCCACCAGGAAATTGATGCCCGACTTCTCTGCAAACTTCATTCCTGCCTCTTTTTCTCTGAGGTAACGTTCCTTATACTTAGGATCATCCTTGCTTGGCATTTCCTCACCTATGATCATTTTCTTCAAACTCATATATATAATAATGTATAGTGTTAATACTCTGACTTCTTTTTCTCCTCCAGGTCCTTATTCAGAAGGGTACGCCAATTGGTAATCAGGATACCATGCGGATTGTTTTCCGTCCTTGGTACTTTCTTCAGGTTACCTGCTGTCACAATCTGGCGCATGAGGATGTTGGTTCTTCTCTCTATTCTCTGCCTGCCATAATAGGTAAAGGTCAGCGAATCCTTATTCAGCCTGATACTGTCACAGAAAATACTGCAGATAGTGGAGGTTCCAATCAGATTATTATAGAATCCCTTTTCCTTCAATGCGTTATACTGTGCCAGACCGGTCTCATCAATGAGATACATGGCCTTTTCCATGGTATAACGGATATACTTGTCATCCGGGGCCAGTGTGAAGAAGAAATGGTGAAACATCTCTATGTCACTCTTGGCTTCCACATCGAAGGTCTCTTCCATCGTGGTCTGCTTCACGAGTATAGGGACGTTACCATCCAGTACATATACCTTTTTATGGGCATCACTCACCATGCCTCTGGCTATGAAGATGCTGCCCAGGCTGATAACCACGCAGCCCACCAAAAAGAGGCTGCTGATGATCATCACCATTTTGATCTTGTTTTCCAAATTCTGTAAAACTGCCATATTCTTATTATTTGATAGTGTTGTTAAGACTATTTCGGCATCAGACTCATGGCACTTTGCTTGGCAGAAGCTGCCACACCTTCACCGAAGTTTCTGGTACTGAAAGCCGTATCACCCTCAGGAATCATCCATGCTGCCAGGTCCGGCACCAAATTCAGGCACTTCAGCGACACAATAGAAGCAACCAGCAGGTAACCGCAGGTCATGAAGGCATTTTGGATATATCCTGTAATTTCTCCTTTTCCTGCCGTGATAACAGTGAGGTTCTCCACCTGTACACTGATAACAATATCAAAGAGAAGGAGGACGTAAAAGCCCACGAAGTAAAGCATGCCTCCATAGAAATGCACCGTGAGGTAACGGGTAATCCACTTAGCCCATGCACCTTCCCACTTGGGCAGCACGGAGAAAGCCCATTGGATAGGACCAAAGATTGTGAGCATACCCAGGAGAATCTGCTGGCAGAATATGGTGCTCCACCATCCGATTCTATAGATGACCAGTGCCAGGAACATAACGATTTTGTCCAAACCTATAATCAGGCCTGCAAAAATAGACCTGTCTGCTGCTTCCTGTGCCAGCTGCTCACCTTCCTGCTTCTGCTCGATATCTTCTATCTGCATGGAAGCATCCTGGACGATTTCACTCAGGATGATTTCCTTGGCAACCTTCTGAGTAGGGGCAATCTTGTGATACATGGAGTCTCGCTTCTGTATCAGGGGCATGAGTTCATTATACTTCTCGCTCACTTGAATCGCCTCTGCCTCATAGAGGTCATGGGTATAGGAACCGATACAATTGGGAATGAAGGCCAGTGCATCCAAAATACTTCCATTATTGTTGGTGGATGATGGATACCAGAAGCACATGACCAGAGATATACCCAGTACCTTCATGATCTTGACCACATCGATGGGTTCGCCCTTGACGAGCATCTTGTAGGACATGGAACCGGCCACAATGATGGAAAACAAGGCTCCAAGTGCCATGCTCATCTGGAGAATGTACCAGAAGGGACCATCCGAACCGATAAAATCGGCACTGCATAGAAACTCGTTGGTTCTAAACACAACATTGTCTATGTCTTCCTCAAACAGGTCCACTCCGATGGTTTTTGAGAGGTCAGAGATATAACTTCCCATACCACTTGTGACACTGACTGTGGAGGTGTCTAAAAATAAAGATGTAAATGCCATTATATTTCTTTTTCTATTTTTTGTTCCTTGCTTTTATCAGGGTTTCGCACCAGAAAAGCCATCCACAGCCATGGCAGCCTGCCATCTTCTGTAGGCATCCGAGGCAATAACCGTGTTGGAAGTATTTCTTTCAACCCTTGTGTTATTTTCAGAGAATCTCTTTCCTTTTTTCAATGAGTTCCAATACAGGAGTTGTTTGACCAATGTCACATTTCTCTTCACGATGTCTTGATAGATAGCCAGATACTCTCTTTTCCTCATACCCAAATCCTGGTAGGATTCATGAGTGATCTTGATGGCTGTTTCAAAACAGTTGTAGATGTTGCGCCAATTCCGGTAATCGCTGGAACTTCCGCCACAGGAAACGATATGGTTGATGTTCTTATCGAAGAGCAGCATCTTGGAGTCCAGTTTCTTCTTCTCCAAAACCCACGACAAATCAGATGCAGAGGAACGGGAAACGATATTCAACGCCTCCACCTTGGCTCGTTCCACATAATCGGAATCCACCTTCTCTGCCTCATTGACTTCCTTGGACGTATTGGCCATGACATCCGTTCGATAGGCAAGCTTGTTTCTTAGATTGGCATCTTTCTGGTAATTCTTATGCAGTGAATTGTAATACCAGGCAGGAGAGAGGACACCAGCACCCGTTTCCATGGTGGTGAACTGGTTCATGATATCCCTTTCGTGGATATAAGTAACCTCCTGTGCCTGACCATACAGGCTCACCAAGCTCAGAAGCATGAGCAAGAGACCTTTCAGATGATTTCGTTTCATACTTTATTCTATTAGTTGAACATGTTCATTTCTTCCTCCAATAAGGCTGCCACCTCCCAAGGGCTTATGGGTGAATGACTTTTTCGCCTGAAGATGGTTGAAGACCCGGTGACCGGATTTCAGCCATCTGGTATAGGAATCCCTCACGATTTCCTTGATGGTTCTAGCCATGAAGATTTCCTTTTTCCAATACCCAAGTCGGATGGTCATATAAGTGTGTATATCCAAATAGGCATGGTATATACTACTATCGATGTGGTCCATGCTTTCATTGATGTGCTTTAGAATCATCATCAGATTGGCAGTGGTGCATTCCGTTGCTCCTGTTACGATGAGCGACAATTCTCCATAGGACTTATAGAGTTCACCCACCTCGTCTCTGATATCTTCCACCGCCCTGTTGGTGGTATTCAGAATCAAAGTATCCGATGACCACACTGCGCCATGGGAGAGGATCTTGTCATGATAGGTATCGATGAGTTTCCAATATCTGGTGATATTTCTCTTGATACTCGTATAGGTGTTGACACCATGGAAGGCTGTTGCCGTTCCCTGAAGCACCAAGTCCATGATATCGAAACAGCGCTTGTACTTGTCAAGCTGTTCTGCCACCTTGCGATAGTCAGTGATTTTCTTACTGCTTTGCTTATGATACTCATAAACACCCAGTTCTGCGATAGCTCTCACCTCCAGAAGGGTTCTCACCTTCTTATGGTTGGCAATCATGGCCTCCAGGGAAGCCGGATCATTCAGTGCCCGGATAGAGGAGGGTAGGATACATATCACCAAGAGTAAAATATACCTTTTAAAAAGGCATTCCATGAAGAATCTATTCATACACTACAATTTTATTGATCATTAGAACTGCCATTATCCTGCTGCACAGTCTTATGGGCAAGAGAGGATTTTTTCATTGCCTCCAAACCAGCTCCTTCCCAACGTCTGAGGGCATATTCTGCAATGCCGTTTCTGCCGCTTCTGCTGACCACGTCAAAGATCTGTCTTTTGAGAAAGTCCAAGATGCATTCCCTCTGTGTCATCACTTTTTCGATAAGAACCAGCTGGGCAAAGATCTTGGTCAGTTCCTGTTCTACATATCTTGCAACCTGTAGGCGGTCACCAGCAAGGAGAAGGTGGATACCGTCTTCATCATCATCCTCTTCTGTCGGATTGGAAGCATAATTGTATCTCACTGAGACAGCACAGTTTGGAAGGTCTTCCATCCATTGTTTAAGTCGCATGTTGACCTCCTCTGCCCTTAATTTCTCGCTCTGGTTCATATTGAGTTTCATGACTTCGATGACATTCTCTGAACTACTGCTGGAGGTAAGCTTGAAATCCACTGACAGAACTGCGCGGTGTATGCGTACACCAAGCACATAGGTAGGCTTGCGACTTAACTTCAAAGAAGCAGTATATGTGACATTGGTTTTGGCATCTGCACAATAGCCATGTCTTACAAAGACATAGGCGGCACTCCCTTGCACCCATTCTCCCTCATCCAGCCATTGGATTTGATACATGGAGGCCAGGCTAGCCATATTGTTGGGTATCCGATAGGGACCATCCAAATTGTCACTCATATCCTTGTAGTATTCATCCAGCGCACGAGTGGCTTGGGAGAGTTTCCCCTCGGCTTCTTTGAGTTGTTCCTTGAGAAGTGCCGTTTCATCGGACAGGGTATCATACTCGCCTTGAAGCTTTTTTGCAAGGGGCAAATTCCTGTTCATCTTGGCCTGATTGATTCTCTTGACCAGATTTCTCATCTTGGTATCATTGCCCTTGATTTCGGATTTCAGGGCATTGACCTCATCTGAGAATTCCTTTTGCTTTTGAAGCAATGCCTTGGATCCATCATCTGCCGTTGGAGAATTGGACATGGCAAAGTCCTTGGACTTCGGCCATTCCAGCTTATTTCCCTGGCTGCCATTTTCCTTCCAGTTGAACGAGCCTTCTCCAAGGGTGGCTCCATCCTCACATTGGGCGATAAAACTCACAGAATTGCAGCCTTCCATTTTCTTCTCATCAGCCATGGTATAATATCTTGGATGATCACTACCCATCTCTATTGATATGGTTGGATGCTCTTTCAGGAATTTCTCATTTTCATCAATCAAGCCCTTGAGACGAGCCTTCATCTTTTGGATGAAAGTGTTTTTGTCCATTGTCTGAGAATCAAAGGTTTCCTCATAAATCTCCTCTCTGATGTCCCAAGTGTCTGTCACCTTTACCTTGTAGGAGTTAAAACAGAAGCGTTCGTCATAGGAATGTTTCAAAAGTCCACCTCCATAATGGCGCTTTCTATCCTCATGCTTCCTAGTATAGAGAATCGTACACTGGTGACCAGGATGCGCCTGGTTATATTCCTGACATTTATCTGCATTCCACCCTGTGATTTGGAAAAGCTTATCTTTCACTTCCTTGTCCTCATCCTGAGAAAGGGATTTATAACATGGAATCTTCTCATAGGCTTCACGTTTTTTACCACTGGTATGAATGTGCCATGCTTCTTTCCATCTGGCATCACCATATCCCTCATAGCTAGATGGACTATATTCACATTTAACTTCCGATCCGGAATCATGCTTGTAGATATACCATCTCTCAGTGTAATACTGCCCCTGTAGTTCCTTGATGTAGGAAGAGATATATCCCGTAAGGTTATAGCCACTTGTCTGAAAGAGTTTTTCCACTGCATCTTCATTGCCTTCTCCCACCACGGCAAACAACAATTCCTTGATGTTACCGGCATCCTTAAAGGATTTATAGTGGTTTTTGAAGGACTTATACAGCTTTGTAATCTCCTTGGGCTTGGCCTTGAATATAGCACCAATCTTGCTGGCACTTTCCAGGTTGCTGTCATAGGCTGCTTTTCCTGCCTGCGCAATGATACTTCCCAGATTCTTGTAATCCTCTGCAATTTCCTCTTGGGTGATGCCTGTTCCAAATTCCCCCAATTTTCCCAGAAGCGACTTCCAGTCCACTTCTCCGAGCTTCGTCAAATCGAATATCCGCTGGAGATCTTCATTGAGAACCAAGAACCTGATGTCCTTGAAGGAAAGCTTACCATGAGTAACCACCACCTCAAATTGCTTGCAAAGATTCTCCACATTCGTTGTGGTCTTTAATAGGTAAGGACCCCAATGGATGGCATTATCCGGCTGCTTTAGCATCTTTCCCGCCACAGTAATGAACTTCGGCATGATACCATCCTTCACCAAACGGAAGATTCTTTGGTAATAATAATTCTCCTCTGAGGCAAAGAGTCCCGGGTTACGCCTTGCGTCCCTCAACTTCTTCATGCTCTGGAAGATACCGGCAGATGCCAAGCCTGCAGACTGATAATGATCAAAGATTTTATTGATGTTACTGGCCGTATTCCCTTCCACCAATGTTTCCGTTTCATAGGCAGCAGACATAGCCGCGGCCGTCACCTTGTCTATATTCACACTGCTCCAGCTCAGTGACCAAAGAGGAGAGCAAATAAGAAAGGATAAGATGATCGATGCTAAGATTCTTTGCATGGTTCTTTTATGATGACTGTTTATAATTGAATACTTTTCTTTCCTTGAGAACCTTCTGGGAGAATTCCAGGGATTTCTGGATACCACTCAAATGCCAATCGCTCACAAAGGTCTCGATGGCGGTTCTATAGTCGGAACCCAAGCTTCTCTTATAGAACTTCAGTGCTTCTTTCTCCTGCTTCTCCGTCGTGTAGGCCATATAGCACTCAGGAGGTTCCTCCACTCCAAAGACATCGCCCACCAGACCTCTCTTGATAAAGACCTCCTTGAACGGAGACCTGCCTTCCTTGTTGTCAAGGCCATTGATTGTGAAAATCTTCTGGCAGTCATTCTCTGTAAGAGCCAGGGTTGCCTTTATTTCCGAGAACTTATCCTTGAATTTGCTCTGGTCCAGCAACATGAACACATCTGAATTGTTGACAATGGCTTCCTTGACGATGGGAGAGGAGGTGATATCCTGGATTTCCTGGGTGACCACACCCACCATTGCCCAATGTTTGCGGGCCGTCTTATAGAGATACTTGATATAGTTGGCCATCACGGGTGTGGCAATAGCTTTCCATGCCTCTTCTATGACCAGGCATTTTCTGCCTTTCTTGATTCTCATTTTCTGAGTGAAGACATCCATGATAATGAGAACGATAAGAGGAAAAAGGATAGGATCATCCTTCACCTTGTCGATCTCAAAGACAATGAATTTCTCGTCAAACAGGGATGCATCCAAGTCATTGTTAAGGATGTGTTCCTGCTCACCACCACGATAGAAAGGCTTCAGAATGGCCGCAAAGTCATGGATTGCGAACTCAATGTTCTGCTGGACAATCAACTGCGGGATTCTTTCAAGGGCAAACTCATAATAGGAATTGAACGAAAGTTCCTGTACTCTGAGATTCTTTCTCTGTCTCTCCATCTTATCAATCTTACGCTCAATGCGAAGGAGATAATTTTTCTCTATCAACTCTGGAGTAAGGCGCTGAAGCTGATGAAGGGCAGCTTTCTTCTCTCCTTCAGTGGCAGCAGTATCATCCAAAACAGCCTGGAGCTTATCAATGAGTCGTGCATTTCTGGAAGAAGTCTCCTTTTCCTCCATGATACGATCATAGCGTTCCTCCACTTCCTGCTCATACTGGTCATACTTACCATTCTTCTTATCCTCAAGTAGCAGCATCTCTTTCAGCTGGCTTCTTTCCTTGGTACTGAACTTTTCAAAGGGATGAAAATAGGCCTCATAATATTCCGTAATGGTTTGATTGATAATGGTATCTTCAATCTTTGTGGGATAATCTGTTCCCTTGAAAAGCTGAAAGACAAGACTTTTCAGAAAGTTCTTCTTCTCGCCAAAATTCTCCTCATACTCCAGCTCTGTTATCTTGAAGGGATTCATTGAGATGGGCTTTTCCTTGCTGTAGGAAATGTAGCTTCCTTCAAAATAGTTGCAGATTCCCTCATAGCTGTCGCCCGTATCCACAATGACCACATCTGTATCCTGCTCATAATACTGTCGCATCACGGAATTCATGAAAAAGCTCTTGCCGCTTCCACTTGGTCCCAGTACAAAGAAATTGGAGTTATTGGTATATTTCACCTTACCTTCCTTTCCAGTAATGTCAATGGGAAGAGGCAGTCCCTGTCGGTCTGTATAATAGCACTTCAGAGGCGAATTGTCACCCTGCTGCTGATGTTCCTTATACATCAGGCAAAGAGCCGGCTCCGAAAGCGTGAGGAATCTGTCATAGTCCTCATTGAGTTTGAAACAGTTGCCAGGAAAACTGGCTACAAAGAGTTCCAACTGGTTATAGGCTCTCTTCGATATATGGATACTGTGCCTAGAGAACATATTCTCCAGGGAATTTGTAATCTTCTGGAAGTCTTTATCACCAGCTATCTTGATCACCATATTATAATGAGCATAAACAAGCATCTTGCCGTTTCGGGCAATTTCCGACTGAACCTTTTCTATGTCCTCAACGGCAATCTGGTTGTTAGGATTGGGAATGGAAGCATGACGGTTCTTTTTCTTGTCAAGCTTCATGACTTCCTTCTTTTGATTTGGCAAAAAGATAACCTGATTATAAACCAAGGTATCTACATCCGGGAGAGAATCCAAAGCTGAGAGCAAATCCTCTGAAAGGATGCTGTTACCCACCTGATTCTCAGAATAGGGACGAATCATGCCAGGCAGGCCTACCTGATCCACATCCAGGAGACTGTAAACCTTAAGATGGTTGTTTCCCATGCCAATCTCCTCACCGGTAACCCTGAAGTTACTCATGGATACACGAGAATGATTGAAATCCATGGCAAAGAAACGGTCTGCAAAGATTCTGCAATCCTCAGCTCCAAGGAATGAGCTTTCCACGTCACAGCCATTCAAACGGTCATGAACCTTTTGGAGCTTCACTAGAAAATCCTTCCACTTGGCAGTGTCATAACTATGTATTGTTCCACTTTTACCCTTCTGTGTAATAATCAGATAGGTTTCATGTGCCACATATGTGCGGCCATTGAAAAAACGGAAGTAGGAATCGGACAGAAAACGTTTGGCTGCAGTTTTATCCTCATGAGCTGCAATCTTGTTCATGTCAAACTGCTTGCGTACGAAAACATCCTGTTTATGCAAGGCATATCCTTCACCCAACAATTGCAGTAGAGAAGTGAAGAGATCCGTGAATTCATAATAGCTGGCCTTGGAAGCAGAATACTTTCTGATAGGGTTCTTGATTTTGAGGACAGCAGAATAATCACCACCTTTTGTATAAACTATTCCCATACCATTTACATCTTCCACACTGAAATAAATGTCTTCGAAGACCTTGGGTCTCTTTCCTCCAGTGCCAAAGGCACAAACGGATATGCCCATGCCTGCCAGTATGGCGACAAAGAGCGTTACCACTGCGATTGCTACCATGTTGTTGAATCAATTTATTTTGTTATTATACCTAATAGCTTTTAGAACGGGCATAAATAAAGATGCCCTTGGGAGACTTCTTACTATGCAGGCCCTTATGCTGCTTGATGAAAATCATCCCTCCACCCACACACAAGAAAGTGGTAAGCAGGATGAGTCCAACAATGAATCCAAATATGATATAGCCAATGAGAAAACCCAGAAGGCCCCCTCCTACAGCACCTGCGGCCCAATAGATGTATCTTCCCTTCAAACCCATGAATTCAAGGGGCTTTTGAAGCCCCTTGAAAACTGGATAATCCTGGAATCTTTCCTGGTCTATGTTACTCATATCCAAGGATTAGAGACCAAAGAACAAAGGCAGACACTGAGCTGCTGCGATGAGGAAGATACAAGCACCTACAATCATCATGATGCTCTTCTTGACATCCTGCTCCTCGTTGTTCATCTTCACATACACACTGATGGCACCAATCATGGCCACGATACCGGCAATGGCGTAGCACAAGTTGGTCACAACAGGTACATATCGTTTCAAGCTCTCAGTGGAGGTTTCGATAGCAGCGAGACCTGCATCCACATCCTGAGCAAAAGTTGACACGCTCACAAAAAGGAGCATCATTGAAAGCATACCCATACGAGGGTTCACTACGAAAGCCTTGGCTTTCTTAACTGTGGCTGCGGCACTTTTTTTTGCGCCACAAACCAAATTACTGATTACTTTGTTCATTGTTTGTCTTAGAATAATTAAATGAATATATGTTATATTTTTTCTACCATAAATGGTCTGTTACTCCATATCGGAAACCGAAAAACGCAGGGAATACAAATGTTGCCGAAGCCAGGAATATCAGGCTTCCGATGAGTATCAGAACACTCTTGGCAAATCCATCCTCACCTGTTTGCAGCTTGATGTAGATGTTAATAGCGCAGTAGAAGCTCAAAAGAGTGGCTATGACATACGTAAGCTGTGCCACGTAGGAACACATGGTGAGTACATAAGTCACCATATCGTAAAGCCTGCCGGTGCTTCCGCTATAATCGGTTGTTCCACAATTGGCCATCGCCAGTTGGGACATGGACAGCAACAGGAGAAACATGGCTAGAATCTTGACTTTATCCTTCATACGAAATGATATTTATAACGACATGTTGGCAAGACTCTCTGACATTTGATCCAACAGCATTTCACCCTCTATCATGTGTTGACGGAAATCCTCGGATGCCATTTCATGCTCGGCATCGGCACGATAGGTGATCATCTCATTCTTGGCATTGCGAATTCTCTCATACACCTCACTCGTCTTCATGTTCTTGACATCTTCAACAGTCATATAGGTGCCTTCATTATGAGGTTGGCCAGATGCCGGCTGAGAGTCACCAACTTCATGTGATATAGGATGAAGGATATTGTCCTCGTCCACATCCACAGGTTGTTCCTCTTCTTCATGCTGAGTTTCATGCTCCTCAGCAGTTTTGATAAACTCTACATCGTCCTTTCTGATCTCTGGATTGATTTTCCTCAGATCCATGAAAATGACCACGGCATAATAAAACCCCAGAATGAAGGTCAATACTAAAGCAAATATGCTAAATGTTCCCATTTTTATTTTATTGTTAAATTCCTGAATCGGCTGCAAAGGAACAGAGTTTTTTTGAGATAGAGGGGATAAAATAAATTAAACTTATTTTTTAACTAAAATATGGGCATTTATGTAAAAAAACGGGCTATGAAGTGTTAAAATTAAGGTGTTTATTTAGCAGCTATTTTGGCATAAGGATGGAATTTTCGACTACCGGATTGGCTGATTTGAGTTTTTTCTATCTAACTACTTCGTTTTTGTCATGCGGGAAAACCTCAATTTTTCAATACCATCTCCAGGCTGTCCTTCACCACAGGCTTTTTTCTTTGCAAAGGTATGGTTGTCCTGGCAGACTCCAAGCACCACCTAAAAGATTAGAAGCATAAAACTTGTTTCGGCAGCCTTCCGCAATCAGAGATTGGGTATTCCGAAAAAGTTTGATGTTTCTTGCTTGGCTTTCTGCCTTTGGTGGACAAGCCATCTTTTATGCACGAAAAAAGGCATAGTGGTAAAGGTTACGCTGGAATGTAATTTTTAAAAAAAATCTCGGATTTTCCCAAAACAAAAGTCCTAAAAAGGCTGGGTTTCAGGAAATCTAGAATATATTTTTAATGTTGAACTTTTAAATAGTAGAAATCATGGGAAAAGTAATTTCACCAAATGACAAGGAGTTTGCAGACGTGTTCTCACGTTTCGTTAATGGCAAGATGGGTAGTGCTCAGCTCACCGGAGAAGAGTTGGCTAATGACCATCGTTACTTAGTGAATGAGAAATTCAAGGTGGCAATGGCATTCATTGACAAGCTCGCACAATGCCACGAGCACGGATGGTATGACCCACGTGATGAGTGGGCGTGTACATTGGCGGCATCCATCATGGAGGATTTGAAGGAGAAGCAGCTTTATTATTCACAAATAGAAAATCAGTAGGACTATGGCGAATTGGGCACAGGTCGGATACCGAATTGAAGGTAAGCAAAAGGACCTCCAGGAGATTTATGAGCTTTTCGGAGAGTTTGACAAGGGTGAAAGAAAGCCATTTGATGAGCTTTCTGCCAAGAATTGGGAAGGTAACATCGCATGGGCTTTGGGAGAAGACATCAAGGATTACTATCTCAGAGGTTTCATCCAAAGTTGTGAAATAGAGAAGGGGTTACTCACCATTGAGGCAGAGGAGGCATGGGGAACATCGGATTTCCGTCATATTCTTGAAAAGCACTATGAGGACATGAAGGTTTATTTCATAGTGGAAGAGGAAGGAAACGAAGTTTATGCCACGAATGACTCCGAAGGCAAGTATTTCAGTTGCCGCTTCGTGGTGAACTCATGTCTCGATGGTTCATATGAGTGGGAGTATTTCAATACGGAACAGGAAGCACTCCAGTACATCGCAGAACGCTTGGAACTTGATTCCATCACCACCGAGCAGCTGGCAACATGGCAGGAATGCCACGTGAATGGGGATGATTACATGAATTTCAATCAATACAAAATTGTAGCATAAAAAAAGGTAACGGAGAGGTTAACCACCTCTCCATATATAATAAGGTATGGAATACATCGATTTTACGAAAAAGAAGATTGAACTTCACAAAGAAATTGAAAATGCCATCAAGAACATGATGACGGAAAAGGGTGTAACGGAAATTGACCTCACACAGGATGAGGAGCACTATGATGCGGGATGGGTGATTAGAAGAGTTGAAAACGCCAGTGAACTTGAAGAAGTACAGGTGGCATACATCAAACTCTATGGCAATGGCCTTTTCTACAAAGGCGAGAGTGCTTGGGAGATAGATGAAGAATGGATACCATTCGATGTCACGGACAATATATTAGCTGGTTGCATTGACTCTGTTTATGATGCTATCTATCAGAGAATCTGATATTCAGATATAGGGGCAGGGGTGAGAAGCTCTTGCCCCTTTTTATGGGCGGTGCTGCCTATATACTTTCAAGTGGTATATAGGCAGCACGGATTTTGTATCTACGACGAATAGAAAAGGCATGGTAGCTTAGGTGAACCTTATGCGAGTCTTTTCAATTTTAAATATGCCCTTTCCTATTTATTAAAATATTTGATTCCGCCTTGCTGAATCACCAAGCCTTTGGCATTCTTACTAACCTGCATTCCCAATGAATTAAACAACTTACGAGCCTTCACAGGAGTGGTGCGGGCCAATTCGGTAATGCTTGTATTTACATTATCTACACTATAAATAATAGTCTGTTCCTGACCGTCTTTAGCAGTATTCACTGTCATATAGAGTTTTCCGTCCAACTTGATGAAATGGAGGTCATAACTGCCATCTGGCAGGTTGACAATTTCTTCGCCATCCTCTCCTATAACTGAGATATAGCTCTCGTAGGCCTTGTTCTCTCTACTGATAGAAATGGCTACAGGAGTGTTTCCTGACAGGCCATTAATTTGGTAAGGAGATTCAGAATTCTGTACTCCACTGTTGCCATCGGATGCAACTTCTCTGTAAGATTGGGTAACAAACTCAAACTTTTCATCCTGGTTAAAGAGGTTTTGAGTAACATAGCTATCAAAACTCTCAGCACAGTTTGCGTCATAATCCTTCAGGGAGATTTTCTTCAGTATAGGAGTGAACACCTCACCTTGAGCACTGCCTTCATTCCATTCAATATTGGAATCATCTACCTCAAAATCTACTCTAGCTACAAAGTGCATATACACCTGATTGGACTTTTTGCCATAATATCCAAAATATTTGAAAACTTTGGACAAACTATCAAATTCATTGCTATGATAATCATAATCGTCCACAAAATACCAATTTCCCTGAGCATCTGCAAACGGAACAAATTCAGGACCATAGCCATAGTGGGATACTTTTTCCTTTATAAATGTGGCGAAATCATCAAAGGTTTCTAAAGGCTTGTCAGGTGTAAACGAGTCTCCATTATCTAATGATTCCTTCATTGTTAACTTATTGACTGGGAGAGATGCGGTATATGTCTTAGTTGGATAATACTTCACCTCCTTAAGAGGAACCTGAATGGATCTCTCTTTGTTGAAAACAGTGTTGTAGAAGGTAATTTCATACTTACCATTCTGTTCATCTTTTACCAAGGAATACGGAATTGTCTTCTGACCTACAGTAAAATTCTTGGTGATGAAATCAAATTCACCGACAGCACTTGCCACTTCAGTTTGTGCTCCTGCAACCATGGCAATAGCTGAGAATGCTGATACTAGTAGAGTTTTCTTCATGACTCTTCATTTTTTTGATATGAGATGCCCCTCTCATACCGGTTATTTTGATGTTTAATCTGCACTGCATTGCAAGTCGTAGGGGGCAAACGAATCTTATGATGAAGACAGAGATGACAACGCCTCACAAAGACACTGCAAAAATACATATTTTTGTCCTAACAGCCAAATATTTCTCATCGTTTTACATACTTCCGAATCAAATAACCTTTAAGTTATACTTGACTTGGATGATTTAGGGAAGCACTGACTGTGGGGGTAAGTCAAATACCATCTAATGAGAGCATCATGGTTCAGATGATATGGAGGAAATTAAATTTAATATAAATCTTACCCTATTTTACTCTTTTCTACCTGATATTTTGTATCTTTGCAAACAGGTGGCATCTTGCCATCTGAATCATCATCTTGAGTTATGAGAAAAATCATATTCATCGTATTAATAATAGTAAGTATTATGATGGAAGCTAAGATTCGCAAACCTGCTGTAGCAGGAAGTTTTTATGCTGGCGATGCCAAAGAACTCCGCCAGGATGTTCAGAATTGTTTCTCTAGGTGCAAGAACCCTTTAATGGAGAATGTACAGGCAGTAATCGTACCTCATGCCGGCTACGTGTTCTCTGGGATGACTGCAGCATCGGCATTTGCTGCCATCAATCCGGATGCAGAATATGAGCACATCTTTCTCCTGGGACCTAGCCATCATGTGTATTTGGGGAAGGCCTCAGTAAATATAGGTGCTTCTGCCTATGCCACTCCTCTGGGAAATGTTCCTGTAGATACCGCTCTCTGTAAAGACCTTATGGAAAAGAGTGATGCTATTACTTATGCTCAAGAAGCACATGAGAGCGAGCATTGTCTGGAGGTGGAACTTCCATTTCTGCAATATCACATGAAAAAGATACCATCCATTGTTCCTATCATTATTGCCACGCAGGAATTGACGACCTTGAAGAAGATTGCTGATACCCTGAAGCCCTACCTGAATGAGAAGAATCTTTTTGTTATCAGCAGCGACTTCTCGCACTATCCTGCATACAAGGATGCTGAGATTGTAGATGGACTTACAAAAGATAGCATCATGACAGGAAAGGTAGAAGCCTTTGTGAACGCCACCCTTCACAACCAGGAGCTTGGCATTGACCATCTGGCAACGAGTGCATGTGGCATGGCTCCTATTGCCACATTGTTGATGATGACAGAGAATGATGAAAATATCAAGCCACATCATGTTATGTACTGCAACTCCGGTGATTCCCCATATGGCGGAAAAGATAAGGTTGTAGGGTATCATTCTTTTGTTTTTACTACTGAAACCTGTGGTTTTGATTTAACTTCTGAAGACCGAAAGATGCTCAAGTCTATCGCTTATCATACCATCAAGGCTACTCTTGAAGGTAAGAAGTATGAGCCAGGCAAGTTATCTGATGTTCTTCTTACAAAGTGTGGAGCCTTCGTCTCTCTGCACAAAAAGGGAAGACTCAGAGGTTGCATCGGACATTTTGGTGAAGACATGCCACTATATCAGGTAGTTGAGCACATGGCAAAGGCGGCAGCCTTTGAGGATCCACGCTTTTATGGGGTGACCATGGAGGAACTGGATGATATTGATATCGAAATCTCAGTACTCACACCGATGAAACGCATCCAAAGTATAGATGAGTTTGAACTGGGCAAGCAGGGTATTTTCATACGCAAGGGCTATCATACGGGTACTTTCCTTCCACAGGTGGCTGATGAAGTATCATGGACCAAGGAAGAATTCCTGGGGCATTGCTCTCAGGATAAGGCTGGAATAGGTTGGGATGGCTGGAAGACAGCTGAGCTTTATACTTATGAGGCTATTGTATTCTAGTAGCCGATATAATAACAAATAATATGAAAATTATGAAATAATATTTTGATAATTGAATTATTCTTCTTAACTTTGCAACATGAAAAGTGCAAAAGTGTTGAAGATATTACACATATCACGCCAAACTTTGGTAAAATATGTACAGAATAAAGAGATTAGGGTAGTCGAGTTGCCAAACGGTTTCTATGATTACAATGATGACGATGTTTACCGCAAGGCTGGTCTTGCCAATGAGAGATTGAATGTCACTTACGCAAGAGTCTCAACAGCCAAGCAGAAAAAAGACCTCGCAAATCAAGAGCAGACGCTTATTAGTTATTGTAACAAGAACGGAATAAAGGTCAACAAGTCATACAAGGATGTAGCAAGTGGTATGAACTTCGACCGCAAGCAATTCAAATTACTACTTGATGACATTCTTAGTTACAAAGTTGCAAAGCTCTACATAACATATAAAGATAGACTTTCGAGAATATCTTTCGATATGTTTCAGAGACTGTTTGTTGAGTTTGGATGCGAGATAGTTGTGATTAATGATTCGGATGACAAATCCGACGAAGCCGAAATCTTTGAAGAGATAATTTCTTTGCTGCACTGCTTCGCCATGAAGATGTACAGCAAGAGAAGAAAACGCAAGTTAGAAATAGTACAAGAAGACTTAAAAAATGAGATTAGTCTATAAATTCTACATACGCCACACAGATGAGTTAGACAGATTGTTCCGCATATCGAACAACCTGTATAACCAGGCTCTCTATCTGTTCCGTCAGCGTCTCGATGCTGACGGTGTTTGGACGTGGTATAACGACATGGATAAACTCATTAAGGGTGTCACCAACCTCGAAGGCGAATGTAATTACAAGTTGTTGAAGTCTCAGTGTTCACAGCAGATACTCCGTGTTCTGGATAAGAATATGAAGGCATACTGCAAGAGCATCAAGGATTGGAAGAAACACCCAGAGAAGTATAAAGCCATGCCACAGATGCCGCATTATCGCAAGCGCGGTGGTATGTTCAACTTGTACTATACCAATCAGTCATGCAGTATCAAGGATGGACGCATAAAACTTGCAAAGGACTTGTTCGTAGATATTCCTCAATGGGAGAAATACAGCAGTCGCATTGTCAAGTTTAATCAGGTGCGTATGCTCCCTAATAGACATAATATCAAGGTTGAGATTGTTTATGACTACGACGTACAGCACGCAGATGTTGATACGGACAAATGCGCAGCCATTGACCTTGGACTTGATAATCTCGCTACGATGGTGACTGAAGAAGGGTGTGTTATCTTCAGCGGAAAATATCTCAAATCATATAATCAATATTTTAACAAAACACTTTCTCACTTGCAGTCCATTAAAGACAAGCAAGGCATAAAGCGAAGCACAAGAAGAATCATTCGTATGTACGACAAGCGAGACCGCTACTTTGAGGATGCTTTCCAAAAGGTCAGCCGCCAGATTGTTGACATGCTTGTAGAGAAAAAGATAGGTAGGTTAATTGTAGGCTACAATGCCGGATGGAAACAGGAATCCGGCATGGGCAAGAGGAACAACCAGAAGTTTGTTCAGATGCCTTTTGCGAGATTAACCTCCTATCTAAGATACAAGTGCGAAATGGTTGGCATTGACTTCGTGGAACATGAAGAAAACTACACAAGTAAATGTGATGCACTGGCTCTCGAACCAATAGGAAAACATGAAGAATACCTTGGAAGAAGAACTAAGAGAGGACTCTTTTGTTCTTCCATAGGTAAACTTATTAATGCCGACCAGAATGGGGCATTGAACATCATGCGGAAAGTAGTTGGCGATTCCTATGTCAGTAGGATAGTCAATAGTGGGCACTCGTTATGTCCTGTAAGGTACAGCAATCCGTTTGTTCGGATTGTGTAACTTATGTAAAAAGTAGAATAAAGTTTAACACATTTAATACTTTTAATAACGTTCAGATGATTGTGTAATCATGAAATGGTTTGGGTATGAAAGAATGTTGTTTTTATCAGAAAGTTGATGGGGGAGGTGAGTATACTTCTGATACAGTAAGGTGCGAATTATGTCCCCACTGTTGTGTTATCTTGGAAGGCAAGCATGGAAAATGTGGCAGCAGATGGAATTTTAACGGAAAGCTTTACTCTGTTGTTTACGGTAAACCGTGTGCTTTGGCAGATGATCCTGTAGAGAAGAAACCGCTGAATGAATTCCATCCCGGAACCCGATGTCTGTCTCTGTCCTGTACAGGTTGCAACTTCCGTTGTCTCAACTGTCAAAACCATGATATCTCGCAGGTACTTCCGTCTGCTGTAGATTTCTACGAGTTGTCTCCATCTGATATTGTAGATATTGCTGTCAAGCACCATTTGCCGGGCATTGCCTATACCTACACGGAGCCTCTTACCTATTATGAGTACATCTATGACATCGCCAAGGAGGCTCATTCCAGGGGGCTTTGGAATATTCTGGTATCTGCAGGTTACATCAACCCGGAGCCTCTGAAGGAGATAGTTTCACTCATTGATGCTGCCAATATCGACCTCAAGGCATTCTCTGAAGATGTGTATCAGAAGCAATGTGGCGGTCATTTACAGTCTGTATTGGATACGCTTTTAACGATGAAGAAAGCAGGAGTGCATCTGGAGATAACAAACCTGCTGATTCCAGGGGTTAATGACGGCGAGAGCATGATAAGAGATATGTGCAGTTGGCTCAGAGACAATGGTTTTGCCGATTGTCCTCTTCATTTTAGCAGGTTTTTTCCACAGTACAAGATGCAGGATTCTGTACCTACACCTACTGAGACCCTGTTTACTGCCCGAAGGATTGCACAGGAAGAAGGGATGAGAAAAATATATTTAGGAAATATTTAACACAAAAATATAGATTGATATGAACAAAACAGCATTAATTACAGGAGCCAACAAAGGTATTGGCTTGGGAATCAGTAAGTATCTAGGGTTAAGTGGCTGGGATATCATTATCGGTGCCCGCAATGAAGCAAGAGCCTTGGAGACTATGAACAAGTTGAAAGATGCAGGATGTACAGTGCTTGGTTGGGTGAAAATTGAACTCTGTGATCTCGACGGCATCAGTTTGGCGACAAAGGAGATCAATGATAAATATCCTTCACTCAATCTTCTAGTGAACAATGCCGGTATTCCTGGTGATATGTCGAAGACCAGCTGGGAGACAGACATGAAGGATATCAAGGAGACTGCTGACGTAAACTACTTTGGCACCTTGGCCGTGACTCAGGCCCTTCTTCCGCTCATCAAAGCCAACAAGGGTAGAATCGTCAACATCACCGTTCCTAGTGAAATCAGTCCGTATTGGCATCCTCTGGCTTACGTGGCAAGCAAGGCTGCCCAGAATGCCATGATGGGTGTGATGGCAATGGAGTTTGAGCAGAACAACATACCTGTTGAGATTTTCAGCGTACACCCTGGTCCAACTACCACTGATCTGAATGGCAACATGGCTTTGCCTGGTTTCCATACAATTGATACAGTAGGCGAGAAGTTTGCAAAGCTCATCAATGATGGACAGTCCCATAATGGCGAATTCATAGAATTGTATCCTATCGTGAAGGAAGATTAAGGAAGGATTATCATTTCCTTGAACTATTAGCGATGTGAGAAATTTACAGACAAAGCTAACATTTGAAAGTGAATTAATGTATGGGATGGATAGATAATAGAATAGCAGAATACTACCAATGGCAGAAAGATAACACAGCTATTAGAGAGGATAAAGGTACAGGATGGTTTTCTGTATCTACACCTTTGTGGGGGTATTAAATGACAATATAGAAATTTTTGTCAAGAAAGAATCCGAGACAAAAATTTTACTTTCGGATGATGGTGAGACCATTGAAAAATTATTTCTCTCAGGAGTAGATGTGTTACGTTCACAAAAGCGTAAAGATTACATGCAAAAGGTTGCCAATAACTTTGGCATAAAGATAACACCAGAAGGAGAAATTGTCACAGAATCCAATGGTGCTGATTTTGCAAGGAAAATGCACAATTTTATGTCTGCTATATCATCAATATCTGATATGTCAAGGCTCTCGAATAATAAATAATAGAGGAGCGGTGCATAGCATTGCTCCTTTCTTTTTCTCTGAGGTATGTGCTCATATTGCTTTTTAATCCATTGAACTTAGTTATGAAGAGATTCTTTTGGCTTCTCTGGAAGGGCAGTAGGCGGTATTGAGTTCCTTCGACCTATCTACTGAGGAAATGACGGATGCCTTGCCTTTGCTTTATCAGAATGGTTATCTGACCATCAAGAAATTTGAACCGATGTTTCGAGAATATACGTTGGGAATTCCAAATAAGGGGTATGCGATGGACTGCTCAATTCATTTGAGTACCATCGGCAGAGCTGATGCCGTGATACACATGCTCTGCAAAGCCTTCATGATGACTTCTGTCTCTTTCTTGCGGTCGCAGAAGTATTCTGCTCCCTTATATCCGTAGATAACAAATGGGTTATTCAGCTGTTCCATAACGTTTAACATCTATTTTATGTTTTATGTTACATGTTTTATGGAATGCAAAGGTACGACTTTTTATGTAACTATCGCCACTTCTTTTCCTAATAATTTTTAAAACTTAAATTTTGCCTATTTTTACTCCTTTATCTCTTTATTATTTCTTTCTAATAACTAAAGATATTTAAATATTTAACCCGATATTTTGCGATAAATAAAGAAATAACTATATTTGCATCATGATTACGGAATATGGTATAGAGGCAAAGTCTAATTCTGAGATTATATCAGAATTGGGAGGACGATTCAAGCAATATCGTCTGTTCAGCAATCTCACTCAGAAAGAGGTGGCTGTAAAGGCTGGTGTGAGCATTTTCACCATTAGCCAGTTTGAAAATGGCGAAGCTAAGAACATAGGCTTTGGCACTATTCTTTCTCTGTTGAGGAGTATCGGATTCCTGGAGGAAGCAGAAAAACTCTTGCCGCCACTGCCAATGCTGCCTAGCCAAGTGAAGAAAATGAATGAAAAGAAGGAAAGGGTAAGACATGAAAGATAATGTTGTGCTGGTAAATTTGTGGGATAAGAATGTGGGCTTGTTGTCTTGGGATGACAAGCGCAGCTGCTCTGTCTTCCAATTCGACCAGGATTTTATTCAATATGGTTGGAATATTGCACCATTGGTAGCACCGCTAGATTCTGTTTATGTTCAAAGAACTTTCCCTATGTCTGGAAACAGAGAAAAACTTTATGCAGGTTTGCCTGAGTTCATAGCAGATTCTTTGCCTGACCATTGGGGAAATGTGGTCTTTCAGAAATGGATGGAAGCCAATCATCTGCAATCAAAAATGGTAAATGCAGTGGATAGACTGTCTTTCATCGGTAAGAGAGCAATGGGTGCCTTGGAATTTCAGCCTGCTCATATCCAGGAGGATGCATCTGTAAATATAGAATTGGCTTCGCTTTATGAACTTGCCACTAAGATATTTCTGGACAGGCAGGATGTAAGCATTGATATGAGCAACAGCCTTATCATGGAAGATCTGTACAAGGTGGGAACTTCCGCTGGTGGTCAGCGTCCTAAGGCGATTATTGGCATGGATGAAACTACGGGTATTATTCGTTCTGGTCAAGCCGATTTGCCAGCCAACTTTAAACATTATATATTGAAGTTTGATACAAGCAGGAAGAATGAACTTCCTTTTACCAGGGTAGAAATGGCTTATTATCTGATGGCCAAGGATGCCGGTATCAACATGATGCCTTCTCGTTTGGTAGAGATTGAAGGAACCCAGAATTTCCTGACACAGCGCTTCGATAGGATAGAGGGCAGAAAAATATATACTCAGACTTTAGCTGCCATGAGTTCCTTGGCTGATACTTACGAAGATTTGTTTGTGGTGGGTAGAAAACTGAATTTGTCTGCAGAAGAGCAGAGTCAGCAATATAGGAGAATGGTGTTTAATGTTCTTGCAGAGAATGTTGATGACCATACCAAGAACTTCTCATTTATGATGTATCCCAACGGAGAATGGCATATATCACCAGCTTACGACATTGTGTTTTCTGCTGATCCAGATTCACATTTCTACCGTTACCATGAACTTACAGTTCTTGGAAAGCGAAAGAATATAACGAAGCAGGATTTGCTGCTCTTTGCACAAAGACAGGATATCAGTAATGCTTCTCATATCATTGAAGAAGTGGAAGCTGTGGTGATGAACTTCAAGTCTTATGCAGAGAAGGTGGAAATCGACGAGCGCTGGATACGCAAGATAGAACAGGTTCTGAAAGAATAAGAAGATAAAGGAGAATTTGAAAAAGATAATCCGAAACAGAAATATTGGCAGCTATCTGTTTCGGATTTTTCATTCAATATGGCATTCATATTGAACTCTATTATCTTTTGTTTTGAGTCTTTGAGGTTATTATCTAGCCATTTCGTATATCTTGCCGAGTTCTGCTACCTGTGTTTCTGTGTTACGACCGAACACCACCTGAGTGGGTGCATAAAAATTGAAAATCTTCATATATCTGTATTTAATTGAATACGTTATACTTATCTTCCTATTTGATGAGGTGGGAAGGATGGACCACGTCAGTATATATCAGATTCTTCTGAGATTTGATGCCCTTCTTCTTGAAGAGTTCTCTCACCGTGACGAATCGGTAGCCTCTCAGCTTCAGTATAGGGATGATTAAATCCACTGCTTCCACGGTTGCTTCATTTCCCTCAAAGTCATGGAGCAGAAAGATGAGTCCGTCCTTTGCACTTTGGTTCATTCGCCTTACTCGTTCATCAGCTGCAACTTAAGATATCCAGTCCTCACATCCTTCGCCACAGATAAACCCTAGACAGATGTTGTCATACATGGTTTGGTTGACATTGATATAGGGTGGACGGAAAAAGACTGGCGATTTACCGGCATATTTCTTAACGAGAGAAGAAGTAGTCTTCACTTCATAACGGATGGAATCAGCAGAGAGTTGTGAAATGGGGCTATGTGTAAGACTGTGATTCTCGATATCATGACCTTCCTTTTGAGCACGAATCATGACCTTGGCACTCTCCTGGGTGATGTTTTATCCTATCACGAAGAAGGATGCCTTTACCTGATGTTTCTTGAGCACATCAAGCATATGAACTGTAGTGGTTGTATTCGGACCATCGCCAAAGCTGAGTGCCACAAGCTTTTCCTGAGCCTGAGCCATCCCCATCTGAGGGGTCAGAAACAACAAGAATGATAATTTCTTCATTTTCATCGTTAAGTGTTTGCTACGATTATGGGGCAAAGATAAGAAAAATATATGAATGCCGTATCTCCTTTGAATTATTTTTTTGATTAATTTGCCCTTTTTAGGGGGTATGAGTGGCCTTTTTTACAAATCAACAGTTAAATAACGCAAATATGTCAAATAAACAGAATTTTTTCTTTCTTTTTCTCTTTCTTTTATATATTTTCTTTATCTATTTCTTTCTTACTGTTACCAATAAATGTACCTGTTAACAGCTCTTAATCAGATTTGGTGGCTTCAACTATTCTGTCTATATTTGCAGACGAAAATCGGAGTATATAAAATAATAAGGAGTATATGAATAGAGCAAACAGCAAGCCGGCTGATCTCATACTCAGAATGTATGAGTCGGTCATCTTCCCGGGGAAATGCATACATCTTACAGGGGAGGAAAGAAGAAGTCTGCGTTCTGTATGGGCGTATGATATTTCCTATCTATATCCACGCATGGAAGATGGAATAGATTGGATGAAGTTCGGGCTATTTGAATCCCCAAAGCTCGATAGAAAGGTGCCATTCTACAATAGGCAGCAGGAACTGTTTTTGAAGATGGCAGAGAAGAGCAGCTGGATTGAGCAGTTTGTGGAATATCCTGAGGAGATTGTATATGAGGAGGAATTCACGCTTACATTCACCCCCGACTATATGATGGTCTTGGAGGATGGAAGTGTAGTGATGGTGATGCTGGTGCCTTACCGTCTTTTCTCTACACAAACTGTACAACGCAAATGGTATGCCCTGATGGAATATTGCAAGATTCATGGCTATGGATGCGTACTGTTTGACATGGTAAGGGGTATCAGTTTGAAATGGTTGCTTCATTTATGGGAGAAGAAGGACATGGAAAAGTTTGAAAAGGAAGTACTGGAAGCGATGGATGATAGAAAGAGCCATTGGATAAACAGTATCACCCTGGGCAAGATCATGAAGAAGCATGGTGCCAATCTTTGTGACATTCAGGTTCTTGTTTTCAGGAACAAGCTCCTCTATGTTCCCAAAGGTCAGAAAAGAAAGATAGGACTCATCAGACAATATACTGATGATATGTTTGATTCACAACTAATTATAGACGCTCATGACAAGGATTATCACACATCAAGAAGAAACTCATTACGAGTTATCTGCCAACTCTGAAAGCTTGGATTTCTGGAAGACATTAGGCTTCAGGATTAAAGGTACAGGGGAACGAGAAGACGAGTTCTATCTAAGAAAGACTTGTTCTTTCGGTATCAGGCAGCAACTGGGTGGGCTGGCCATCATACAAAGCAAGGGAAAGGAAGGTATAGCCAACAGATGGGGATGCATTCTGCTAGCTTGCCGATTTCAGAAGATTGAGTTATTTGCCTGTGATGAAGGAGAAGGGGTTCAAAAACTGCATTTCGTCGGTTACAAGGAGGGAGAAATGGAGATTTACGAATTTGATGGCAGCAAGCCCACCAAAATATTGGTACTGAAGCAGCTCTCAGCGTGATGTGATTTTTCTATCATGTTATTGTTCTTCCACATGGAGAACCTCACCCTCTTTATATCCTGGTGGCATGCCTTCACCGATACGCTTTTTCCGTGCAAAGGTAAGGCTGCTCCGCCAGATACCAAGTACCGCTCCATGCGAGCTATGAAGCTGGAATCTTTCTTGGCAGCCTTCCGCAATTCCGTCGGAATAGGGTATTCCAAGCAAGATTCCAGCTTCATTACTTGGCTTTCTGACCTGTGAGCAGCCAAATGGGGGGCACGAAAAAGGCTATGGTGTGAAGGTTATGCCGGAATGTCATAAAAAAAAGTTCGATTTTCTGTGGAAGAACAAGTTCGGAAAAAGGCTTGTGTTCAGGAAATCCAGAATTTTTTCTTTTTGAGGTCAGTTCAGGGGCATAGAAATCAATATGAGTTCAAACAGGTTGATGGAGTGAGCGTAAACGGATTGGCATCAGATTTTGGGGAGAATATACGGCAATGATGTATGCATCCGTACACATGATGCAGGTATACCACAAGTGTTAAAATATAAGTTTAATTGTGCAGAGGAGGTTGATGTGGAGTAAAACCATTACCTTTGCAGGCACAATAAAGGATAGAAAGAATGAAAGCAAAAGAGATTATCTGGAAAGAGGTAAGTGTTTTGCCACATAGCGCAAACGCATATCCAAAGGGAAAGCCCTATAAGGGACAGATGATGATGGGGAGGGTATTTCCCGTCAGTAAGGCCCAGGCTATGGCTTTTGTAGAGATGGGATGCTGCATAGCGGAAATGAACTCCGAGGATGTAAGCATCGTAGAGAAACTGCTTGAGAAACACCACCTGGAGGGAAAATACCGATATGTGGGAGATAAGAGTTTCGTGAAACTCATCAACCAAAGCGATTTAGACAGGGCATTGAAGGCGGAGTATGCCTTTTAATACAAATAAAGCCCCTTGACTCCTTCCGGAATACAAGAGGCTGAGCCAAAGGAATTTCCTTGAGATGAAATGTGGAAGTTTCACAGCGCAAAGATACAGAAAATATCTTGTAATAGCAAAAGATATTGCAGATAGTTTAGGATTTTGAAAGAATATTAATAACATTTACAAAATATTGAATGATATGAAGAATCTAATGATGGCAATGGTGGGTGTGGTCACCTGTACAACAAGCATGGCACAAGGAATCCAGGAACCTGAGTATATCGGTCAGGTGGCACTGGTGCAATCAGACAGCAGCCAGGTGGTCCTGGTAAAGGAAGAGGCAGAAATGAAGACCAAGACCTCTGGTTTTGGATACATTCCTATTCCGGGAAGCAGTTTGCTGGACAAGGGTAAGACTTTCTTGAGAGTAAAAGGTGATACTTCACCTAACAAGATAGCCAAGGGAGAGGTACAACTCATTGTAAGAGTGAAGGACAACAACGAAGATCCGAAGAACTCCATTGGGGTGTTCCAGTTTGAGACCAAGAAGAAAGAGCGCAGATTCACGCTCGCCGAAGTTGGATTACTTTCTGGCATGAAGGCAACGACATCCTTCAATACCGTTCCATACGAGGCAAAGAAGATTGGGGCCAGTTCATACATGGTGACCATTGTGGACCTGCAGCCCGGAGAGTATGGTGTGACCACAGCAGATTTCACACATATCTCTACCTTCTCCGTACAATAAACAAGAAGTTACACTTTTAATACTGAAGATTATGGGAGCAATATTCTTATTTCTGTTTTTCATGTGGCTTTTCAAGGGATTTGGCAAAGCCATGAGACATAGTGGTGATACCTTTCGCCCCGATAAATAAGCCAGTAGGTAAAGTTCAACTATTTTTCATATACTCCTCAGCCCACCAGGTCCTCGTGAGAAGACCGGTGGGCTTTTCTTATATCATTTTTTAAGACCTTTCCCTAAAACGATTCCTCAGCAGCAGTAGCAGAAGGTCCCAGTATATCGTCATTACAGATAGTGACAACGTCATAGAAGATGGCATATCATACTGTCATTTTTTCCATAGGTCTCCATCTCGATACGTATGCTTGATGTCGTAATACAAGACCAGTGCAAGGACCGCAATCAAGATGACAAGGACAAGCAGGGGGATAAGGATAGAACTTCTACTCATCCTACTTGAAAACATGACGAATTGATTCATTCTTATCCTGTACAAACGCTCTCAGATTGGCGTGCCCCTTGTATATGATGCTGTAATCCGTGACCTTTCCCGGGTTACGTCTCTTGAGAGTAAGGGCTATTGTTCTCCCCACAACAGTATTGGGGAAAAACATATATACCTCATCATAATCATCACTGTCCACCACCATATGCATGTAGTTGCTCACATGAGACATCACGATGCAGGCATCATGCTGAGGAAGGCGGAATTCCCTGGAACCCTTCAAGGTATAGAATGCCAGATAATCCATAAAATCATAAAACAGGCAGCATGCCTGATACTCCTTTGCCTTCGGACTGCGCAGGGTTGTTGGTGCATAGCTTTTCAAGGTGACAGGAAACGGGGTATAAAGCTGATGAAAAAACTCAACGCCACCGATGTCATTTCTAAATCCAAAACCTTGATAACTCTTACCAAGACATGAAAATTGAACTCCCTGAATACAGGAAGGCAATTTAGAAAAGCCGTTTTGCTTGAGGTATTTCTCATCCTCATTCTTCAAATCGACAAGACGAATACCATCTTCCACGTGGTTAAATGCGTGGTGTTGTACTCTCATAATTGTTGTCATCACTTGTTGTTATTTAATGCTTGCTGAATCAATGTCTTTAGACCATCACTTGTGCCGCCCAGCAAGAAGTAGTCACTCACGTCTTTCTCCTGCTTGCTGCCTGCAAGAGGAAGATCTATCCGACTCACCGGATAGTGCCCCTGGAGTTCTTCCACCCGTTGGGCAGATTCTCTTCTTCCTGTAGCATCTACGTCATACACAAAAACTATCTTCCCGAATCTCTTCACAAGCTGATCCATGACCAAATGGGGGATTTTAGCCGTCTCACTATTGAAGCAAATGGCTGAAAAGCCATGACTGCTCAGAGAAAGAACATCCTTTTCACCGCCAGTAATCAAGAGCATATTCCCCCGGCTGGGAAGTTGGTCCAATCCAAAGATATAAGGACTTGGCAAATCTCCTGCATAAAGAAAACGGTTCTCCGAGCGAGGACGATACACCTTGATGCCCCTATCTTCCTGGAAGAAATAGCCATAGCTTGGCGTCAGGACAGTGGAATAGATGCAATATTGCCGACCATCAGCCTTTGTAAAATGGCAACTTCTCAAGCTCCTAACCTGAAAACGGTCAAGAGTATCTTCAGTGATGCCATAAGAAGCCCAATATGCAAGCTCTTCGTCAGAAAATTCCTTGACCTGCGCTTGATAGGCAATCACACCATGAGGCTGCCGGTTTTCTTCATCTGGGCTCTTCATGCCTGACATAGGAGATGCCTGACGAACCACCTTGCGGTTTGTCTGCCGGTCAAATACCCCAAGACACATATCCTGATCTATCATTTTCAACAGATGCACAAAATCCATGGAAGGATTGATGTTCAGAACCTGCGAAGCCACGAAAAAGCAATCTCCGGAAAAACGACTATCGCCAAAATCATGCAAATAGTAGTAGGACCTGCCATCAAGTGCCTGGTTACGATAGAGCTTACAGGACGGATGCTTGTCATCCTCTCTCATGTGACTTCTGAACTTTTTCCTCAGGCATTCGTTTCCAAGATAGTGAACAAAGATATCGAGTCCTCCATCTGTCTTGGCCAAAATCTCATCTTTCTCTTTCATGTCAATCGCGGGAATAGGTTTCAGAATAAAGGCGGAAGTTGAAATCCGGCATGACAACAACGTGCATCATGTGATTCACGCGGTCGGCAGTTCGATCCCCATAGCGCGGACGAATATCACCTGAAGGCAGATTCGTCGTGACTATGGTGAACAAGCGACATTCATACCGATAGGCAATAAGTTCACTGATGGGATCACATACCTGCCCATATTTGACAATACGCTCAGGCTCCATGCCTAAATCATCAATAGCCAATAAAGACACATTGCGATATTCCAGGAAACGCTCATAGTGGTCCACATACAAGTGACAAAGCTCACAGGCGTTCTTCATGACAAGGCCAGCCATTTTAATCTGGGAGGAAGAGGATTTGATGGGGTCTTTCAATCGCAAGGAAAGTATCAGTTTCTGTATGGCATACACCAAAGTGGTTTTCCCAGTACCACCTACACCACTCAGCCACAAGCCTGTTTTATAGCTATGACCTACCAGCCAGAGAGAGATATTGTATAATACCATCTCAAATCCTTTCATACTGACATATTTGATGTCCACATCATTGACCGCCTTGATAAAAGCCTGCAATAAGGCTTTATAACAGGACACATAGTCCAACGGCAATTTAAAGAAACGCTTTCCGGTGGTGGCTGTTTTGATACGATGAACCACCTCTTCTTCCTTGAACAGGAATTTATCCATTACTGCTTCCATATGTTTAAATATTAATAAACGAACTAAAATGTTGATTCATACAGTTGTCCTCCATGAGAAGACCTCGGTGTAAACTTTGAACCATACATAGACTTGGGGTGCTCCAAATTCTGTTTGCTCAACCAATCACAAAAGTGACTCTGGTAATCTGACAAATCCTTATGCAAACCCTTTCCCCTGCAAGCCATGTCCAGTTCAAAGGTTTCAAGCCATGTCTTTACTTTAGACCGGTCCGGCAGTTTAAAGCGCCGTTTCATCACTTCAAGCCAAGGATCAGAATTTGAGAGAAATGAAAAATAGCTTTCTTTGCTTGTTTTGTTTCCGGATGGCACATTCTCTACCTCCCCAAAAATCTCTTCACATGCACACACGCGCATTGATGTTGATATTCTTTCGTTCTTTACATTATATCCTTTTATATTAGTTGTCGCTTGCATGTCAATTCCTTGTCGATGATATGACACCTGCGTGTCAACTACTTGTCGCTCGTTTGTCAGCTGTTTGTCGGACATATTGTCGTCAACTCCATATATATCTCTACAACAAGAACTTACAATTGGATTTAAATCACTGGATAGTGGGGAAGAATTGCCATCAAACAGAGATTGTTTTGTACTGCAAGAATCTTCAAGCTCATCAAGACAACTGAATTTGGATGTAAAACCTTGATAAAGCTCATACTTGCAAACTGTGATCTGGTTTGGACGAGGAGTAGGGGACTTGAAAACCTCAATTTCACCAGTGCGCACCAAGTCATTGAGACATGTACTTATCTTAGATGGGGAAATACGTGTTTCCTTATGAAGGGTGTTTTTGCTTAGAGCAAGCTGAGCTCGTTTCAAAGAAGAGCCAACCTGCTGTTGAAAAACAGCATTGAGCAGCAAATGAATGAATAAATGTACCTTTTCCGCATCATGATACCAATTCCATTCAGTAATTTTACGGTACAGCTTAATCCAGCCAATAGTAGCATCTTCATCAGAAAACTGCTGAAAACGACTATAGTCACGTATGGTCACAATGGTTCCTTTATTGCTTGAGTGAACCTTGATATCACCGGTTTGTGATAACTTTTGAAGGCAAGTACGGATATTTCTTGGGGATAAGCCCGTATCCTCCGCAATAATAGCAAGACTGGTCACAACCTGACCTGGGTATACTGTCAAGGAAAGATAATCTGTCTTCTTTACATTTGCCTGTAACAGGAAATACAGAAAGACATGTACCATCTTAGAGTCATGATACCAGCGCCACGAAGTAAAACTTCGAGGCAGTTTAATCCATGAATTATTTAAAGGATTCATCATAGGATGTAATTTTATATAGTTGATAAGACCTCTTACACAAGCAGTTACGCCTGTGTTTATTAAACACTCTTCCATAAAATGAGAATATAAATTCCCTATAGAGACTCTTTTGGAGCCTCCAAATATTCTATTTCATTATTACATTTTCTATTATTTTTGTATGATTCTAAAAGAAAGGGTACTTCTTCCAGCTTTAGTTAAAACAAGCAGACTCTCTCCTTTTACTTTTACATTTCTTATTTGAGTCAAGTTCCGACTTCCACGATGCCACTTTACCGAAGACTTTTCCAATATGTCCTTGATAATAATCAAGTGCTTCATGCAAACATCATAAGACTCCTGCCAATCATAGACCTTCGGGGGAATCTGATACAAAACCCCAACCATCCAGTCTGGCTTGGCTTCACTATGTATTTTCTTTTTTACCTTATACATATTTCATAATTAGTATGGACCTAAATTAATTTTACCATTTAATATGACATGAATTATCCAAATGTCTATGTATGAGATTAACATCAACATTACTTTAGATAGTTGTCATTTTTTAGGTATAAACCTTTTATCAATCATGCTTCTAAAATTAATGATTATTTTCATCATTCCTTTACTTAATCTCTTCTATCAACCAAGTAAGACAATAAAAGTCTAGTTTTGATTTCGTTGCAAAAATAACAAATATTTCTGAAAATAACTTACAGTATAGCTATATTTTAACTTTTATTATGTACAAATGCTCGTTTTTTATCGCTATCTACTATATAATTCAAACAATGGGGAGTTTATATATAGCTATGCGACCATTAACTATAACCTAAAAATATAGACTCTTTTGGGTGTTAAGAGGTATGTCAAAAACATAGAAAAACTGAACTTAGATGAATCAACACACAAAAAAAACTCAAATATGATAGAATTTAATTTATTTTTTGTACCTTTGCACCATCGTTCTTAGGGACGTGATTTTTGTGGGAAGAAATGTAAAGTGCCTCACTTCTTGATAAATCGCCAAAATTAAAAAGAATGTAAACACGAGGCACGGAGCAGCTCATAATATGTGGGCTGCCATCCGTGTATGTGTTTATAGGCGTTTGGCGATGCCTTCAAGAAGCGTATATGGGGGCAGCCCACTTCTTTTGTATCAAATCTGTAGAATGTCAAACTAACGAATACATAAGTAACTTAGAAGTTTCAAAAATATAAAAGGAATAGAATTCATTTTATTACTTTGTAAACGATATATGTAGTCAATTAGTATTCACTTACTCTCTCAAGGTGATTAAGACTATCAACGGAATTCAAAAACAAAAAATAAAAGTATGAGCGGAAAAGAATTAAGAGAATTATTAGCATCAAAGGGTATCCTGCAAAAAGACATTGCAAGACAACTCAACATGACTCCTGGTGGTTTTAGTCAACAGTTAAGGGCTAAAGACATCAAGACAGGATTACTGGAATCCATATGTAAAGTACTCAATGTCAAAATGGATTTCTTCTATGGAGGCACCGAATATCTCGAAAGATATGAACTCATCAAGCAATCTGATTTAAAAGAATTCAAATCCAAGCTTGACCAAATACATACATGCTGTAACGAGATCTCAGGAAAGTTGTCTTAGTTCTCTATCATCACGCAATCAGTAATTCTAGAGAACTAAGATCTATAAATTCATTCACTACCCTTTGATTACGGCAATGGGTAGCAAATGAGTTTTGATTTTGACTAAGTCTGATTCTTGTGCCATGACAAGTTCTATATCTTTGTAGGCAGCAGAGGCCTCTTCCAAATCTTCCTGCCTACGAATGGCATGAACGATGCCTTTCTCGTCCAGCTTATGGATTTCCTCCGCTAAATTGAGTGTCTTTACAGCTTCAGTTCGGCTCATGATACGGCCAGCTCCATGGGAGCAGCTCATGAAACTAAGAGGATTGCCAAGACCCTCCACGATATATGAACTCGTTCCTTGTGAACCAGGTATGATACCAACTTCACCATTTCGGGCACTTGTTGCTCCCTTTCGGTGTATGATACAATTCTCACCGAAATGGGATTCCCAGGATGCATAGTTATGAGCGATGTTGATCATCGGCTCAAACTCAACGTGTGGTATCGCTTCAGATATGACCTCCTGAATTCGATGCATCATCAACCTTCTATTGCACAGACCAAAATCGATACAATACTGCATTTCATTCCAATAATCATTAAACTCCTTGGTCCTCAGTGGCAAGAATGACATATTAAGGTCTGACTTAACCGAAGAAAAGTAACGCTCATTGAGAATGGTTGCCACTCTGTTATAATAATCACATACCTGTTTGCCTAAGTTTCTTGACCCAGAGTGAATCATGATCCAAAGCCATCCTTCATCGTCCTTTTGAAGTTCTATGAAGTGATTTCCTCCACCAAGTGTTCCCACTTGCTTGGTAGCTGATATATATTGACGCTTAACGACAGTCATGCCATCAATATCATGATTTTCAGGCATATACTTCTCATCCTGGGCAACCTTGTGGTGTTCCATTCCTAAAGGAATCTGGTGCCGTATGCCTCGCATGATTTTCTTTCTCAGAACATCCTGTTCAATGGTCTCCACCTGGATATTGGTTTTAACTGCACACATACCACAACCTATATCCACGCCCACGGCATTCGGAATCACGACATTCCTGGTAGCAAGGACTGTTCCTATAGGCATACCCTTTCCGCCATGTAAGTCAGGCATCAATGCCAAATGATGAAAAACAAAAGGCAGGCTACAAAGGTTCGATATTTGTTGCCAAGCCGTTGCGTCACACATATGTGCCCACATCTTAACAGGGGTTCCATTCATTGCAAATTCTTTCATTTTCTTAATCTCCTATCTTTTTTAGTGCAAAATTACAATACTGGTATGCAGTATTTTTGCGTAGGAGTACAAAATCTTCAAATTTTAACAAAATCTGCTATTATATAGACACATACTTTCAACCCCACTTTTATTATAAGAGGTCTTATGGTAAATAGAAAGTTTGCAGTACACCCTATTGAGAGGAATCACTATATAACTTTAGCAATTAGTTTTTTTAATGATAAAGCATTTAAATTGCATTGCAAGGATTATGATAAATAGTAAATTAAATATGGTCTGTATAATGTAATATCAGCCTCTCTTTTGTGCCGTAAATATTAATATCCTATTCTAATTAAGACATGAATGTTATATGATACCGTCAAAACTGAATATCCATGTGAAAAATTGAACGATTCACATGGATATTTTTATTCGTTAACGTCTTTACTTTCTTCTTCTCCTAGGAATTTCAACCGTAGGCTCGTAAGCTTTCAATCCTTCATCACCAGTAAAGATTTCAACTTCATATCCTAAATCTGTATAATATTTTACCACCTCAACAATAGAAGCATCGCCTAAAGCTTGCCCTCCTATAACAGTGACCTTCCACTTCTCTGCCAACTTTTTTAAGTTTTCAGGATTCCACAAACTGCTTTGTTCAGTAAATGCAGCCCATGGTGATTTCTCATCAGCAGAATCAATCATGATTTGAGCAAATTCCTCACCTAATGACATTCTGTCTCCTGAAGAATGAGCTATATGATTTCCTGTCTCAATGATCGTTGCCAGTGGCAGGATAAAGGTTGTTCCTTTCTTCTTTTCTTCCTCTATTTTCTCAGAGACCATCTCGTATGTAACCAAGGCATTGCTTGGACCACAAGTTTCCTTTCCTGGTACTTTGAGCCAAACGCAAAGTACACTCGTATCAATCACCAATACCTTTTTCATTATATTTTATCGTTAACCATCATTCTACCAATTGTTCCTGAAGCCATCAATTTGGCTAGATTCTCTTTTTCTTCCAAGAGATTGACATGACTATCACCATTCTCATCACGGGTAACATAGCTAATAAACGGAATCATCTTGTTACCTAACTCATCTAACAAAACTGGATTATGCGTCGTACAGAGCACATCAACCTGGCGCTGTCGTGACAAATCCTTCAACATATCAACCAACTCCTTAGCACGAGAAGGATGCAAGCCATTATCCACCTCTTCGATAAGCAACAAACTATGAGGTGCAACCGTCAAAAGAGCTACGACAATCGCTATAAAACGAAGCGTACCATCACTCATACCTCTTGCATCAACAGGCTGTTCAGGATTCCAATCCTCATAACAATAAAGCATGGCATCCGACTTAATCAGGCCAACAGGCTCAGATATCACCTTGTTAATATCACGCTCAGGAAGTGGTCGAACATAGCTAGACACCAGTGCTTCCACCTTCTTCTTTTCCTCAGGTGCCAATGCACATAAAACGCCAGCTACATTACTACCATCAGACTTCAACTCTTTTGAAATCTTGCAGTAATCACGCATCTTAGCAGGAACAGGATCAAGAATGATGATATTTCTAAAAGTAGCATATATCTTTGCCCAAAAATCTAGAAATATTGGAACATCATACATTTTCCATGTGATATTGCGAGCAGTATCAATAAACTTGCCAGGAACGACATCATCGCCTTCTATACCTAAACGATGAATTTCACAAGGACCAAAACTGAAAACTGAATTCCGTTTAATCACTCTCAAATCAAGAAGATAATAACTTCCTTCAATTTCTATTTCTATCTCAATACAGAAGAAATCCTCACCTCTACGGATAATCCAGTCTTCCCCACCTCTAACAGTCTGGATGGCATCAAGAAGGCTCTTACCTTCCCCCACGGCACGGAGAAAGGCAAACGCATCTAACACATTTGACTTACCACTAGCATTGGTTCCGATAAGGATACCCAAAGAATCGATATATATAGTAGAGTCCTTAAAGCTCTTCCAGTTTTGTAACCTAATCTTTGTAATCATTGCCCATGTTTATTTAAACTCAATATAATAATTTGCAAAGCTAATCATTTTTTCTGAAACAAACAAGAAAATCGCAATAATTCTGCTTTAATTAGCTCCTCATCCGTCATTTTGGCTTTATTGCCATTCATCATAGTGAAAACTATCTTAGCCTGTTCTTCAGGAATGATAACGAATAAAAACTTTACATGTTCCAAAATATATTTTCTAAAATCTTCTTTATCAATATCCTTTAACTCCCTTGCGAATATACGCAGTGTTCTTTTAAAGAAAAAAATATCTTGGTATTCTTCTGTATCATTGCGGGAACAATCCTCCTTGTCTAGATTATTTAGGAAGTCGTTGGATTCCTTACGAATATCATATTTGATACTTATATAATCTTTGTAGCCCGTATATTTCAGTAGAAGATAGAAGAAAGTTGTCCTTTGTTGACCATCTACGAGAACAATATCAAAGGATTCTTTCTTTTCATGCACAGTTATCCCTTGAAGGAATATATCACTTTTATGTTTGTATGATTCCTTAAGTGAATTGATTAAGAAAGAGACAGAATCAGATTGCGAATTTTTCTTTCTCTGTCCCCAAACATAACCACGCTGATAGTCAGGAATGACGAAGCTTCCAGATCCTTTCAGCAGTTGAATATAATTTGATAGGGTAATGGGTGTCTTGTAACCTATGTCCTTTAACCTATCCTTTAAATTGTTTATTGAGCTCATATTTTATAGTATTTGTAATGCGATGGCAGCGCAGGCTTCTGCATCGGCCAAGGCATGATGATGGTTTGACAAATCATAACCGCAGCGGGCTGCAATTACATCAAGAGTATGATTACCTTGTGGCCAGACTCGGCGTGAAGCCACACAGGTACAGTAGAACGGATAACCGGGATAGTCCATCTGATAGATACGGAAGACCGCTTTCAGACAGCTCTCGTCGAACGCCTTGTTGTGGGCTACAAGAGGGAGACCGGCTATCTTTGGCTCTATCTGTTTCCACACTTCAGGGAAGATGGGCGCATCTTCTGTATCGGCAGTGCACAAGCCATGCACCTGGCTACACCAATAGTTGTAATACTCCGGTTCGGGCTTGATGAGCGAGTAGAATTTGTCCACTATCTCGCCGCCACGAACTATGACGATGCCCACGGAGCAGACTGATGAACGCTCATTATTAGCTGTTTCAAAGTCTATAGCTGCAAAATCTTTCATAACGTGTACTTATTGATTATCCTTATTGAATGAGGAGCTGTCGTTTCGCATTCTATCGACAAGCCAAAGGTGTCGAAGATATTCCACTTCCACTTGTGGAAGGTACGCTTCAACATCTCCTCGCCTCCGCTCAGATCCACATTGTCCATCCAGCGGCGGTTCAGTTCCTCGAAGGAAATCTTATGTGCCCGATAGATGGTCTCCACAATCCACACGAGCTTGTTGGTTTGATTCAATCCCATACTTGTATATTACATTTAATGTTTTGATAACGTTTCGCCTGCAAAGATATTGCTATGGTGTGTATTTTTTGTTCACATCTGCATCTTTTTTCCAGAACTAGAGATTTCTGACAGAATCCAACAGAAAATGGCATTTGTTTTCATGATCATCCAGGTGAAAGCCATTGATACCACTTCCGGAGTCACAGCAATGGAGGGCCTTCACAGTAACTTCTTGATAGGTATCGCGAATATAGACTCCTTACCTATTGCAACGATGATTCTTACCATCTCCTTATCGCTCCCATGTCCAATATCAAGGAGCCAGGTTTTTACTTTGCAAAATTACGATAAACGTAAACCTGCAAGTACCACCTGAAGGTTATTTCTGATTTTTTGTCTAAGCAGCCGATGGCTACCGAAAAAAATACAGAAATTCCTTGCATCATGTTTACTCGTATTTATCGTACTTGCTTGCACGTAAAAAGCCTATCACCTTTTAATCTTCGGGATTTGGGGAGAGGGAATAATATTTTTAAATTACTAGTTGCAGCAGTTCTGTCGTGGGGTCACACGGAAAACGAGTATTCATATGATGTTACTTTTTGTTCTTGGCGTTTCAGTTCTTACAGTTATTACAGCTTACTCTCCTGAGAAATGGAAAGAAATAATAGATAAAGTTAATGAATGATTTTTTCACAGTTCATAACAGGCTGCTTGAAGAAATCGTTCCACAAAATACAGAGAACTAGTTTTTTGCCTTACAATTTCTAGCCTAGAATCGGAAACGTGGAAGAGTCCTCTGTTGCTGGAAGATCTCAAGAAGAGAAGTGCTACACCATAATATTTTGGGTAATACTTCTCTTTTTCCATCTATCACATAATAGCAAAGACAACTTCTCCCCTCTCTTCATTTTCACACTACTAAAAAGGAAAAAGGGCATTTTTCTGCGATTTAAGACGTTGTTGCAATTTTACCGAGGAAAGTTTCATTGCAAATCATCCAAGAGCCTGGTCTCCCATACAAATCAAGAAAAAGAAGGCTTTCTCTTGATTTGAAGTCCCCTGTACCTATCTCTTCTCATATCACCAAACTTGTCTTAGGATTCTAGAAGGCCATGAAGGCATTTATTCCTTATAATTTTGTCGCAGCAAACTCAAGAATGCCTATATGGAGTACAGAGGAAAAGGTCCAGAACCCATACTACAGGAGAAGGAGAGATAAAAAATCTGTTAATTGCCGCAAATCCCATATCTTTATAATTTTGTCGCAACAAAGCACCTAAGATTTATAATTATGTCGCAGATGGGTTTATATTTTTGTCGCATCATTTTATAATTATGTCGCAGGTAGCTAAAGGGAGATATTATAAATCAGTTAGTTACAGATACTGAAAAAAATAAGCCAAAAATAGAGATTTAAAAAAGAGCAGACTGGCAAGAAGACTTATAGAGGTGTTTCTTCTTCCGTTATGAAGAAGAAAGGGGAAACTTCCAGCTTCATGGGGAGAAAGTTTTTGAAAGCCAAGCCATATGAAGAAAGAACAGACTTTTTTGCGCGTTAATAAATGTATCTTTATGTTAGATGATGTTATCATATGGTACATATATTGATCATCCTCATTCTAATGGTGCGACATTTTTATAAAGATGCTAAATCGAAGCAATCCTGAAGATAACTATTAATGCGAAATAATATATAGTAAGCAAAGCCATTTAAAAGACAAAGGAAGAACAGTTTGAGCCAAACAATTCAAGTTCGTTTCATTAAAATATACCTGCTATATTCAGATTACCAGATAGATATATGAATAGTGCTATTATTTAATGGACAATGATTACTTTAGTATATCACTTCTAGTAATCACATCTATCCTAACAAACCATCTTATATGCAAAAAACGTTAATCTAGATTCATATTATACCCTTATAATTTTGTCGCAACAAAGCACCTAAGATTTATAATTATGTCGCAGATGGGTTTATATTTTTGTCGCATCATCTTATAATTATGTCGCAGATAGCTAATGGGAGACATTATAAATCAGTTAGTTACAGATACTGAAAAGAATAAGCCAAAAAAAGAGATTTAAAAAAGAGCAGACTGGCAAAAGGACTTATAGTGGTGTTTCTTCCTCCGTTATGATGCAGAAAAAGGAAACTCCCAGCTTCATGGAGGGAAAGTTTTTGAAAGCCAGGCCGTATAAAGAAAGAACAGACTTTTTTGCGCGTTAATAAATGTATCATTATGTTAGATAGTGTTATATTAAGGTCTTCTTATTCTTTCTAATATAAGTCATAATCCTCACGCATAACATGCAAATTCAAGAGTTAACTGCTATTCCGGTCTAATTCAACCAATAATTTTGTCGCAATAACATTTCTATAAATACTTATACCATATTGAAGCAAAGGACTTTATAGTATACCTTCTATATATTTTATTTGCTCTGAACATACATCATACGACAGAATAATAAACCAATTGAACCTATTTGCGACAAAAATATAAAGAAGTCGTAAAACGTTCTACTTTTATCTGATTTCCTTTATTTTTTTGTCGCAGGTTTATTACATAGTAATCCCCTGCCCTATTTGGTATTTCTATTTTTGTCGCAAGTTACTTTATTAAAATCATTCAATTCACTGATAAACAAACAAATACAATCATGTTGCGACAAAATTATAATTATCTTATACTTCGTTTTAGGTGTACATTACGACACAATTATAACGTTAACTTCTATCATGGAATACTTCACCTATAGAATTAGATTTGGCTTATAATTTTGTCGCAGTAACATGGAATATTCCTTAAAGCCTTTCTTCATCCAGCTCGCTAAAATCACGCTATACAATTAATAAAGTATTCTTTTTACAGCCTTTATTTATTAAGAATACTCCATCATATGCCACATCACATGCGACACAATTATAGTTATTATGATTTTATTTACGACATAATTATTAAATAGTCGTTTTTAAAATCATATTTTTTGTTTTTTTATAATTTTGTCGTAGCAAAGTGCCAGTTAAAAAATTGATAATCATTCCTTTCTATATATTATAATTTTGTCGCAGCAATGTTTTAACTCTCAGAGATTCAAAAGTTTATATATTATATCCCAATCCCTAAAACTCAAGCCCGGACAAAATTATAAACTTAGCGTGATTTTTCCTTTAAACTCTGGCTTTTCTTACTATAAAAACAATTATCATTTATAATATTGTCGTAATAAGATAGGTAACCTATATTAAAGTATTACTTTAACGAAAACCAATAAATTAATTAAATCCAATACACAACAATATAATTATAAGTGATAATAATAAAAGATTACTCAAAAGAAGAGTTGTGAAATAACTTTGTTTACGACAATCTATATTATATATATGTCGTAACGTAATTCAAAATTTAATTTTTACTTATAATTTTGTCGCATCTATTTTCTAATCTGATACCATGTTTTTTACGGTCAGAACTCAAATTGCCCTATTGATTTTCAATTAGTTATAGAATGACTTCCTGCTTTTTTAACTGATTGTTTCTAGATTTTATAATTTTGTCTTGTCTTTTAGAGGTTAAAAAAATGTAATTTACGACTCTTTTAAGAGGATTGTCGCAGAAATTATGTATTTTTGTGCCCAAAATTAAAATCATACAGCCATGGCTAAAGCGAAAAAAAAGGAAGAAATTGAGGAGGTCGTTGCAGAGGTAATACCTTCTGGCGATGAAGGAGGCAAGATTGCTAAGAAGAAATCTGGGCGTCCTAAGAAAGTTGATGGATTGATTCTGGCAGAAAATCCACACTATTTTATTTCTCAGCCAAACGATGTTACTCAGGCAATCAGCAATCTTTCTGCAGTTGAGAGAAATTGTTGGTTGCAGATTCTTCGTGGTATACAGAAAAACAAGGATCTTCCAGATGGACATCCAGAGAAGTATCAGCTTACCCTGACTCGTAGCCAGCTGCTTGAATGTGTATCCGGGCATAGCTCAAACTTGGATTATGCCTTCAATGCATTAAAGAACATCACTGATTCAAAGAAGGTCTTTCATTCCAAAGACGGTCACCGCATTTATGCTGGTTTATTGTCGTATGTGGATGAGCATCCTGATCAAGAGACCTACACTGTGGGTATTACTCCAGTACTCCTCCCCTACTTTACCAACCTCTCATCTGAATTTACTGTCTTTGACATGTATATCGAGATGAGTTTCAAGAGTGTGTACTCACAACGCTTCTATGAATTCTGCTGTCAGTATCGCAACAAGGAAGACAAGATCTTCTTCATGACCGTTCATGATATCAAGAAGATGTTCAACCTCCTAGAAATTAAGGATGAAAAGGGCAACATTATCCAGAAAGAACAGTATAAAAACGGTTCTGATTTCAAGAAGCGAGTGCTTGACAAGGCTAAGAACGACATCAGGAAACTCTACGAAAAGGGACTTTGTGACGTTTGTTTTGATTATAAGGTTAAGAGCAAGAACTCCAGAGGTGCTGTTACTGCCTACTATTTTATCATAGAAACAAATGGTAATACTGCAAGACTTGGTGCAAAGAAGCCGGTTACACCAACACAGATTAAGATTCTGTCTGAAGGGTATGGTGCAAAACTGACCAAGATCATCACCCAGATCAACACCTTCCTTCGTGCGCATTTCAGAGTTGAGCAGTCCAGCTATTATATCACTGCCATCAGCAGATCTGTTTCTACAGTTGACTCGCAGTCAGAAAGAATTGAAATTCTAGAGAAAATTTCCATGCAGCTGAAGAAAATAGCCTTGAGATATAGTAAAGATGATTTTGATTCTAACGAGAGAAAAATCTGTGGTTCAGTATGCAAGATGCTCTATGAAGATTATGGAGTTCCGTATATGAATGGAAAGCCAGGTAAGGGAGTACAAGGTAGATTGTTTGACGATTAATACATAAGATTATGGTGAAAATAATATCTAGTTTCAATTCATCTATTCCATCTGTGCGCAAAGTGAAGAATTGGTTGCAAACTGACCCACATCACATTTGGCATGGTAGAGATAGGTTGGTTGTATTCTTCATCCTGGCTGGCGATGAAGCTGCCACTGCATTCATTCCACTAGAAGAAGTTGACTTCTCGGAACAGGATGAAGGCCTGAGAATGATTTTAGAATCTACTCATCATGAGGAAATGGAGAAAAGGAATTTTTATCAGCAAGTGTATTTCAAGCTCAATGCTCATCTCGACGCTCTGGATGACCTGAACATTCAGCTTACCTCTACTTCTAAAGATGAGGATTTAGACTATTATAATCAAATTATTGATAGCATCCATGAGCAGCATGAGAAGTTGATGAATTTTATCAATGATGTTTTTGTATGGAGAGAAAGGAAGGATATGGGGGCCTATCTTGGTGAGATCCCATCTGTTGAAATCTCTGAGGAAGAATAGTATATACGGGGCATGTCTTCAGCAAGGCATGCCCTTTCTCGTTGTATTTTGTCCTTTCCCCCTACCCTATTCTGTAACATATTTCCGGCATTTTCCTTTCCCTCTTACTAGCATTAATACCTGAATATTTTCCCATCTATATCATTCTTGATTAAACGCTATCATTAAAAGTTTGGGTGTTTGAAAGTTTGTAAGCACACTTACATGTAGATTACTTTACTTGACGGTAGTATAATGTAAATTGCTGATATATAGAATTATATCTTATTTGTAGGTTTGCAAACATGTTTGAAAACAAATAAAAATGTTCGCTATTTACTGTATTTTAGAATCCATTTTGTTCAGAGCATGTGAAATACTTTCTCCCCTACCCTACTTGCATATTGTATTTGCAACGTGGCGATAGTAAACCTATATAGTTGCCATGAGAATGGAATCGTCTGTTGAAAACTACATAAAAGTAGGGAGTCTAGACTATAGATTAAGAATGGGGTAAATCAACTTTAGTAGTCGTAACATATGGCTGAAGTAATGATACAGGAGAAGGAGGATGCTGCAGCCTGGTTATCGACTCTTCATGGTGAGGAGTTAATGCAAGAAGCCGCTGTTCCAAAGAAGATTGTTGCAGAGGACTTTTTTTTTGTGGCGGAACTGCGGCGTTATACAATCCAATTGTAGAATGAATGGATATAAAAGCTAAGCGACTTGCAGAATCTGAAGGCTCTGCTAATAAAAATTCTGATTTTTCGTTAGAAACTCCTTCTGGAAACTTTTGAACTGTTGCCATGAAAGTTCATGATTGAAGATATAAGTGACTACATAGATGATTTGTGACTGCCGTAGCACGAATTTGTATCAGATGCTGTTATTAATTATATTTGGACAGACTTAACAGTTATAGTTGTATAAAATACCTGCTACCCTACCCCATCAATAATCTATCTTATATACTTTTTGTTATTCTTTACTATCTTATTTTGTATTGAGCTTTCCAAATCTTTTCACCTGATGATATGTTCTATTTTACTTTCAATATTTGTTTGAAAGTTTGAAAACCTACAAACTAGTATGTCCGTATTTTTGTATTGTATTTTTTTAAACATTAATATATAGATATATAGCTATTGTATATGTTTACAAGTATGTTTGAAAACAAAAAAAAATGATAAATGGAAAACCCGTACGCAAACGTATTGCATTTGTCACTCTTCCATTTTTTTTGAATCTCTATATATCATTGTGCTCTCTGCTTCTTTCTTTTTCAAGATATATTGTTTCCTCGTTTAATTCCTAGTTTGTCTGGTTGATTTTTGTTCTTTTGATCTCAAACATTCTTGTTTCTTTGTATCTTGGTAAACATGATATTTTGTTTTATGTTTTATTATCCGTATTGCTGCCTGATTTTCATTATATTGTTGACTTTGTGAAAAATTTCTTGAATGTTTGAAAATATGTATTTTGTGAAGCTGTTTACTTTTAAACATGAAAAACCGAAAACATGTTAACTTGAAAGATATAAAGTCAGAATACGAGTTATCATATTATGATCTCTTTTATTCAATATCTTTTGTTTACATGCATGTTTGTAAACCAAAAAACAAAAATGTTTGTAATAGAATTGTTTTATCCTGGTTCAGTCTGTTAACTGTTACATGAGTTTACTTGGGGATCTATTTTGTATGTTTGAAAACATGTTTCATTGAATCCTTGTTTAAATTCACGATACACAATGACTTTTATTTATTCCTGTTTACTTTCTTATATTTACTACTATATTCCTATTTTACTGAATTCTTTGTATGCTTGAAAACAAAAATGTTTGAAAGAATGTATCTTTGAATGTTAAAATTAGTTTTCCTGGTGTTTCTTTGAGCTGTTAACTTACTGATATGTAGTTTATTAATATGCTTTTAATAATGCTTACATGAAAACATGTATGTTTGTAGACATGTATTTGCTATTGTATATTATAGGGTTTTAGGTTGTTTTGTTTTGCCATTTGTAACGTACTTTATCACTTGAAATTCATTGTTTCTTTCTAGTTTTGATTTTATTTTTTTTGTTTGTACGTTTGGACTTTTGATTGTTTGTGTGTTTGAATGTTTGAAAACTTGCAGGCGTATCAAATGTCCTTTATGTCTTTTAAATTTGTTTGTAAACTTGTATGTTTGATTACGTGTTTCTTTGTTTTCTGTAACTTTTTTACATTCCTGTTTTCTATGTTAGCTTGCATACATGAATACATGTAACTTTGTATGTTTGATTGTTTGGTTCTTTGCAAACCTATAATTACGTATATATGATTATCTGTATGTTTGATTTCAATTAAACAAAGTCTTTTGTTTTTTTACACTGGTTCCTTTGAAAGCTTGCTTACATTTTCTTTGGTTGTTTGATTGTTAGTTGGCAAACTAGGTAGAATGTAAACGTGTATGATTGAAAGCAAACATGTTTGCATTTAGCATTTCGGTTCATTACCTTTGTGATGCATTTCATATTTACTATCTTTTTTGTAAGACCGCAACCATGTATGTTAGAATTTGGTCGAGAATTCTTTCGGTGGTTTGACAGAGAGTATGTCTGAGGTTACGAACAATGCCATCCAACGTTCACTCGGTTGGTCTTTCTATCAGACGCTTTGCAAAGATAATCATTTTTGGGGGAATTTACATTTTTCATTCAATAACTTGTTTTAAAAACTTTTTGATGGCTGGAACAAGGATCCATGTTTTTTCGTAAGTTGGTATTCCTGAATGTTTCCTAACAGTTTTATCCTGGTGTTACTTGATTTTGTTTGGTAGTGCTATCATCAATTATCTGCTATCTCCTTGTCTTTCCTTATCTGATCTTTGTATGTTACTTTTGGGGAGGTATGTTTCTTGTTGATGTTAATAGAGTGGAGTAGGGAGGTTGGTGTTTTTTGTCTGGAACTTCTATCAGCTCTACTTTTCTTTATAGTGTGGCTTAACTGTCCCTTTTCCTTTTTATACTCTGTTCGTTTATGTTTGAAAATTAGTATGTTTGGCAGTTTGTAAAACCGAAAGCAGAAAAACAATAAAACATGTATGTTTGAAAACCTTTTTATTTGTTGTTTTGTAAATGTTTGATTAATAGTATAATATAAGTTATTTGATGCTTGCAAACATATATGTACACAAACATGTTTGCAAAATATTATGTTTGAAAACAAACTTTTTTGCGATTTCTCTTGTTTATTTCAATTATTTAATGTATCTTTGCACCATAAATTAATAATTAAAAGTCAAAGATATGGAAAATAGACTGAAAATGATCTTGGCTATCGTCAATAATAAGGGTGGCGTTGGCAAAACGACTACAGTGCAAAATCTTGCAGCTGGTATGCTCCGAAAGGATAAGAATCTAAGAATCCTTGAGATAGACTTGGATCCTCAGTGTAACTTAACCCTTTTGAACCATGCTCCAGAAGGTTGTGCTACTGTTTTTGATTCTATGATTGCTTGTAAGGGTCTTCCTATATACAAGTCTAAGATAGGTGCGTATTATGTTCCAGGTTCTGCAAAAATGCAGGATGTGGATCCTTTCCTTCAGAATACCGGATCTCCTCGTCAAGTGTTAGGAGCTTGCATCAGCAGTCCTTGCATAGATTTTACCGGTGAAGGTATCACTGATCCTATAGATTTCTTTGACTATATCTTCATTGATTGCCCTCCAGCATTGTCTCAGTCAACTTACAATGCTATGGTTGTTGCCAGTCATTTGCTTATACCAGTTCAGATGGAAGGACTTTCTGTGAATGGTTTGGCTGCCATTCTTGGAGCATTGAATGAGGTAAAGAATGGCAGATTTGCCTTGAATAAAGATCTTGAATTATTAGGTCTGTTACCTGTAATGCTGGATGAGAGACCTCGCATTGTCCGTCAGGCGCTGGGTTTTCTTAAAGAGATATATGGTGATAAGGTCTTGTCGCATGGTATTAGACGTTGCATCAAGGTAAATGAAGCGCAGACAGAGCTGACTGACCTGTTCTCATATTCACCTTATTGTACAGCAGCAAATGACTACTCTTTAGTAATTAAAGAATTGTTTAATCTATAAATATTTAGAATTATGGCAGGAAAGGATTTTCGCGCAGCGTTTAGTAATATGAATCAGGCAGTACGTCCTGGTAATGAACAGCCTGTTGTTAAGAAACAGAAGATGTCTCTTGCAGAGAAAAGAGCCACTATGCATGGTGTTCAGACTTATTTGTCTGATGAAGACTATGAGCAGCTTATGCTCACTAAGATTAAGACAAAAAAGAGTTGTGAGGAGATATTACGTGATGCTTTAAAGCAGTATATTCAGGCATTTAAGTAAAATGCCTGCTAAGAGATAGGGTTGGCCATTGACTGAGATTGTTGGATCTTAGGCAATGGCTTTTTTAATTTTGTCTTAAGCTGTACTGATGTTTCCTTTTTTTTCTAATGTAAACAGTATACTATTGCGTTGTTTGTCTATGTATTATATCTATAGGTAATTTTGCTATGGTTATAAAACCTCGTGCTTTTTCTGTCTGACTTACCTGTCATCACTTGCTTTTTGCGTGCAAAGGTATGGCAGGCTTGTCAGATACCAAACACCACATTTCTGTTATCTGCAGAGAATCTTTTCAAGCAGCCTTCCACAATCAGAGATTGGGTATTCCTGAAAAGATTCTTTGCTGATTGTTTGGTGTTCTGACTTCTTGAGCCTTCCATCTTTTAAGCACGTAAAAAGGCAAAGTGATGACGGGTATGCCGGAATGACTTAAAAAAAAACTCGGATTTTACGATAGCAAAAGTCTTAAAAAGGCTGTGAATCTGAAATCCAGAATAAATTCAAGTTGAACTTTAAAGGATTAAGAACATGACAGAGACAATTCAAATCAAGGTTCCCATGTGGAACATCGAGAGTGAGACAGGTTACAAGCCACGTACCACATTTTGGCAGGATTTCTCCATAGCTGATGCTTTTGGAGGGGATGCCGTTACAGATACATTCCATCGTGCGTTCAATGAATGGAAAGACAATTGTGTTTACATTACTGAACTTGTTATGGTGTTGAATCATAAGATTGCCCAGTGGTATGAAAAAAACATGGAGCTAGCCAAACTTTACGATAAGTATTATCATGCAGCAGCTTGTTACGCAGAGGATAATCTCAAAGGGGCTAAGCTACAATATTATTATAGAGTAACAGATTAAAGAAGGAAACGGCAAGGCTAACCACCTTGCCACAACTTTTTCAACATGGCTGACATTTTAGATGATGAAATTTTGGAGTTGGAAGGTCTTTTTGCATCAGACAACTCAAGTATGAGAAATCGGCATATAGAGTTTGCCAGACGTGATTATGTAAAGCTCAGGCAGTTGGGGTATGTCCGTGCTCCTTCTGAACTTAAACTCAATGAGTATTTTTGGGTTGACGTACTTTCCTACTTGCAACCACGCACTCAAGTAGAGAAGATTGAGGAAAACCTGGAAATTAGAATATTGCAGCATCCCAATGGATTGTGGACATATGGGGTTTTTGTAAGCTATGGAACCAGGGGATGGTCTTTCTTGCCAGGTCTTTTTACCGGTCTTTTTCGTTCCGAGAATGAGGCGCATGATACGGCTATCAATAGCCTGGTCAGATTTCTACAGGAAGACAAGAAAGCAGCTAAACTTGTGAAGAAGTTAAAGGGTCGGCTTTCTGGTACCCTGCAGTTGGACTTGTTTGCTGGTTTTGTCTTTTAGCAGGGAGTGGGGGAGAGGCTCTATCTAGGGTTTCTTCCCCTCGGTTCGGCTGCTTTCTTAGGGCGCAGCCGTCCGGCATAACAGGAAGGTTATGTCGGAAAATAGGTATCGCAGATGCTTGCCTGATGGCTGATTTTTTATATCTATCTTTTTCAGAGAAGTTTGGAGAGTTGCAATGGGGGTAGGCTACCTTCTAACAGATAGGTAGGAGGTCATGCAGGCGATGTGAAAGAATCTGCTTCCTCTTCCTTTTGCTTCAGTTTTTTGAAGATGGTGGCTTGGTCTTGGAAGGTGGTAATTCTTTGCCATCCTTGTGACAGGTCTCTTTTGTTAGGATGTCACCTCCTTTCGCTTGCCTTTCTGAGGGAGGAGTGGCTGGTTTTTGTGGTGATGGGCCTCGGAGTCCTGGATGAAAAGAGGGTAGGGGTATTCTCTCTTTTCTCGGTGATGTTGATGGGTACACATGGGTATAGGTAGGGCTATTCTTCTCAAGGTTTTTGGTTTAAGGTGGCGTCCTTTTTGATTCCTACTACTTTTCTTGTTTCTTTGGCTGAGCGTTCATTCATTTTCTTAAGCGTTATCCCCTTGATTTTACTTTGCAAATTT
>ENA-ORSG01000090-ORSG01000090.1-human-gut-metagenome-genome-assembly--contig:-NODE-90-length-93662-cov-9.335616_pt1 | contig 93662 bp, 57 predicted proteins | sample MGYA00242189_ERZ509156 | MGnify/ENA primary metagenome ERZ509156 (study PRJEB26280, sample SAMEA2338666) | human gut metagenome | biome: human gut; feature: human-associated habitat; material: faeces...
GAAGAGAGTGTTCCGTGTTATTACTGGCCTATTCCTTATGAAACAATCAGTCAATCCAAAGGAAAAGTGACAAATGGCTATGGACTGCCACAGCAATAATAGGTATTTGGTATAGAGCTTTGAGAAAACTGTAGGATTTCATTTCCATCGGATTTAAAATCTTGCAGTTTTTGTCGTACTATTTCCTTTGATATATTATTTTTGTAAAAATATAGAATAGAAATGATGAAAGAAAAACTTTTTTACTTACTGCCTCTCCTTGCTTTGGCAAGTTGCGGAGAGCCATCCTACAAGGATGCTTCTTTATCTCCTGAAAGGCGGGCGGAACTTCTGGTGAAGGAACTTACACTGGAAGAGAAGGCGCATCTTATGATGGATGGTTCCCGTTCTGTGGAACGATTGGGTATTAAACCGTATAACTGGTGGAATGAGGCGCTGCATGGCGTTGCCCGGGCAGGCTTGGCTACGGTTTTTCCCCAGCCGATAGGTATGGCAGCGTCCTTTAACCCGGAAATGGTGTACGAAGTGTTCAATGCCGTGTCGGATGAGGCACGTGCGAAGAATACCTACTACGCATCTCAGGATAGCCGTGAACGCTATCAGGGTTTGACCATGTGGACTCCCACAGTGAATATCTACCGTGATCCGCGCTGGGGCAGGGGTATTGAGACCTATGGTGAAGACCCTTATCTGACAAGTCGGATGGGCGTGATGGTGGTAAAAGGTTTGCAAGGACCTGCCGATGGAAAATATGATAAACTGCATGCCTGCGCCAAGCATTTTGCCGTACATTCGGGACCGGAGTGGAATCGTCACTCTTTTAATGCGGAGAATATAAAGCCACGTGATTTGTATGAAACTTATCTGCCACCCTTCGAAGCATTGGTGAAAGAAGGAAAAGTGGAAGAAGTGATGTGCGCTTACAACCGTTTTGAAGGTGATCCCTGCTGTGGAAGTGATCGCCTGCTGATGCAGATATTGCGTGGAGAATGGGGATTCAACGGTATAGTAGTATCTGATTGCGGTGCAATAGCTGACTTCTACAACGACCGTGGTCATCACACCCATCCCGATGCAGAGTCAGCCTCTGCCGCGGCGGTGATCAGTGGAACAGACTTGGAGTGTGGTTCCAGTTATAAGGCTTTGATAGAGAGCGTGAAAAAAGGATTAATTTCAGAAGAGACCGTAGACACGTCTGTCAAGCGACTGATGAAAGCCCGTTTTGCATTGGGGGAAATGGATGAACCGGAAAAAGTATCCTGGACCAAGATACCTTTCTCCGTAGTAGCTTCTGCTGCTCATGACTCTCTGGCATTGAATATGGCCCGTGAATCCATGACATTGTTGATGAATAAGGATAACTTTCTGCCGTTGAAACGTGGCGGACTGACGGTAGCCGTTATGGGGCCGAATGCGAATGACTCAGTGATGCAATGGGGAAATTATAACGGAATGCCGGCGCACACCGTCACTATTCTTGATGGAGTGCGGAATTTGCTTGGCACTGATGATAAACTGATCTATGAGCAAGGCTGCCCATGGGTGGAAAGAACTCTGATTCAGAGTGCATTCAGCCAGTGTAAGTCTGACAAAGGTCCCGGGTTCACGGCTCGTTACTGGAATAACCTGAAGCGTGAAGGTGAACCGGTGACCACAACACAAGTCACCACTCCTTTCCGCTTTTGTACTTCGGGGGCTACAGTGTTTGCTCCGGGAGTGAATTTGACGGATTTCTCCGCAACCTATAACAGTGCATTTATTCCTAAAGAATCAGGAGAAATTGTTCTTGAGGTTTATTGCTATGGGAGCGGAAGACTTCGTGTGAACGGAGAAGAAGTGAAAAGTTTCTCAAACAAGCACGGTGCAAGGAAATCTACTCATGCGATGAAGGTACAGGCTGGTAAATCGTATGATCTGGAACTTGATTTTGAGTATCTGAGAAGTGATGCACAGTTGAACTTTGATCTTGGATTTAAGAAAGATGTGGATATAAGGAAATCTGTTGAACGTGTGAAGGATGCAGATATCGTTATTTTTGCGAGCGGTATATCTCCCAGCCTTGAAGGAGAGGAGATGGGAGTAAATCTTCCCGGTTTCAAGAAAGGAGATCGTACGGATATTGAGTTACCTGCCGTTCAGCGTGAACTGATTGATGCTCTGCATCGTGCAGGTAAGAAGGTTATTCTGGTTAACTGTTCAGGATCACCTATCGGTTTGGAACCTGAGACTCAGAAGTGCGAAGCTATCTTGCAGGCGTGGTATCCCGGTCAGCAAGGTGGTAAGGCTGTTGCCGAGGTATTGTTCGGTGATTATAATCCGGCGGGGAAATTACCGGTTACTTTCTATCGCAATGTGTCTCAGTTGCCTGACTTTGAAGATTATAACATGACCGGAAGAACTTACAGATATATGCAGGATGTGCCTTTGTTCCCATTCGGTTACGGCCTTAGTTATACCACCTTTGGCTATGGTAAAACCGTACTTGACAAGAATGAACTTACAGCCGGACAGTCTTTGAAACTTACTGTACCTGTTACAAATACGGGCAAGTGTAACGGAGAAGAAGTGGTGCAGGTTTATCTTAGAAAACAAGGAGATGCAGAAGGACCTATCAAAACCTTGCGTGCTTTCAAGCGTGTATCTATTCCGGCAGGAAAGACCGTTAATGTGGAGTTTGACCTGAAAGATAAAGAATTGGAGTGGTGGGACGATCAATCCAATACAGTAAGAGTTTGTCCGGGTAATTATGATATTATGGTGGGAGGAAGCTCTAAAGAAGAAGATTTGCAGCGAACAACGATTGTTATAAAATAATTGTTGGAAAGTGAGAAAAATCCCAATATACTTGACATCGCCTTTCTGATGTCGTATATTTGTATTCGTAAATCTATTTAATATTCAATTTTAAATTAGCACGAACGGAGAAGCATTGCTTCTCCGTTCTTTTTTTATCCTTATGGCTTGTCATTTGAAATGCCACATGTTTACTTCCCCAATGCCACAGCTTAGCAGCTTAAATGCCACACTTCAACCGTTTTAAGCCCAGCCGTTTCACTTGCTGAGGTGTGGCGTTTCACTGATTTACCCCAGCGAAACGGACGATACATCTGAGGTAAACAGACGATACGTTTGAGGCATACTGATCATGTGTTTGAGGCAAACAGACGGTCTGTTCCGAAAGTAAAACGGGAGGTCTATGCCTCCCGTCCGTTAATCTTCTGTAAATATGCTCTTGACAAAGAACGTCCGGTTGCCTGTTACCGGACATTCGTAAAAGTATAAGTTTCTCCTGCTTGGGTCGCGATCTCATAAACGTATGATTTCTTTAGCTCAATACCTTTCAAAGGAGCTTTCTCACTAATCAAGGGGCGGCTTATGGGCTGCTTGGCAAAGAAAGGATTGGCATTACCGTTGTCAGTAACAGATAAACTTTTTCCATCCATAGCCAACTCCTGATGTACACGTAGATGAAGATTGCCTCCGAGAGTCGATTTGATCACGGCAGATTCTATCTGCCCGTTTTTCCACTTCAATGAAATGATTTCAAAGCCTCCGCGTGCCCGAAGTCCCTTTATTTCACCGTCCTTCCATACATCTGGCAAAGCAGGTAGCAAGTGTATGGCTTCATCATGGCTTTGCATTAACATTTCGGCAATACCGGCTGTACAACCGAAGTTTCCGTCTATTTGGAAAGGAGGATGTGCATCGAAAAGATTAGGATAGGTTCCTCCTCCTTGTCCTTTCTGGACTTCGGGGGAGACCAGATTGAGTTGGTCAGTGATAAGTTTGAATGCATGATTCCCATCCAAACATCTTGCCCAGAAACAAACCTTCCATCCCATAGACCAACCGGTAGAAGGATCACCACGTTGGATTAGGGTGTTGCGTGCAGCCTCAAAGAGTACGGGTGAGGAGTATGGAGATATCTGGAATCCCGGAAAGAATCCCCATAAGTGAGAAATGTGGCGATGATGATCTTTGGGGTTATCCCAGTCCTCAAACCACTCCTGCAATTGTCCGTATTGCCCTACTTGCATAGGAGGCAATTGTTTTCTGAGTGAGAGGATCGTATCGCAGAATAGCTCATCCTTCTCTAATAGCCGTGCGGCTCTTTCTGTATTTGTGAATAGATCAAATACTAGCTGATTGTCCATGGTGATGCCTGCAAAGAGATTGGCTTTTGTTCTCCATTGTGGAGGTGAATTCTCTGGTGAATTACTTGGGGTGACTACCATATAACCTGTGTTGGGGTCTTTGACAAGGAAATCGACAAAGAATTCGGAAGCACTTTTCATGATCGGGTATGCCTGGGCCAGAAAATCTTTATCTCCCGAATACAGATAACGATCCCATAAATGATGGCATAACCAAGCGTTGCAAGTGGGCCAGGGACCGCAATATGCTTTGTCTACCGCCCCGTTCATGCGCCACAGATCGGTGTTATGATGCAACATCCATCCACGGCAACCGTACATTTCGCGAGCAGCTTCTTGGCCATTCTCATAGAGTTCCTTTATCATTTGCAGGAAAGGTTCGTGCATTTCGGGCAGATTAGTTACTTCAGCCGGCCAGTAGTTCATTTCGGCGTTGATATTCGTAGTATAACGGCATTTCCATGCCGGATTTAGCTTCTGATTCCAAATGCCTTGCAGATTGGCCGGTTGCCCTCCCGGCTGTGAACTGGAGATTAGAAGATAACGTCCAAACTGGAAGTATAGGGCTACCAGGTGAGGATCATTGGCTGTGGCAAACTCTTTGACGCGTATATCGGTTGGCTTGTCAGCCTGGGCGGTACGGCCTAAATTCAACGATACGCGATTATAATATTTCTGATATTCACTTATATGAGCCTGAAGTGCTTTGGTATAATTCTTCCCAGCATTCTTTAAGTATACTTTGTTGCGTTTGACAGGATCGCCGGATATGTCTTTGTAATTGATGAAATTGGTGGATATCGCCAAGTAAATTGTGGCGCTGTTTGCACGAGTTACTATCAGGGTAGAATCATTTGCAGAGGTTTTTCCTCCCTGTACGTTGAGCTTTAAATCTGTACGGAAGCGGACTGCCCCTTCTACAAACTCATTTCCTTTAGTCACTCCCTCCATAGTCATGGCGTCTTTGCCGGAAGTTGTGACGTCGACGTCTTGCGGGCATGTTAGAGCAGTGGTGAATGTCAGTTTCCCCGGTTGTGAAGCGGTCAGCCGGATGATGACTAATTGATCTGCAAATGAAGTGAATACTTCACGTTTGTAGTTGACGCCATCCACTGTATAAGTGGTTGATGCGACGGCTTTTTCCAAATCCAGCTCCCGGCGGAAGTTTGTATAACCTTCCTGATCCTGAAACCTTAACCGTAAACTACCTGCTGTTTGATAAGGCATGCCAAAACCATTCTTCGAGAGAAGCCTCTCACCCGCCAATGTCTGGGCTTCAGGATATTTTCCTTCAAAGATCAACTGTCTTATTTCAGACAGATAGTTTTTAGTTTCCGGATTGTAGTTCTTGTAAGGAGCACCGGCAGAAATCGTTTCTTCGTTCAATTGGATTTCTTCATTTACCGGATTTCCATATACCATTGCTCCCAATCTTCCATTACCTAAAGGGAGAGCTTCTTCCCAATATTCAGCCGGGCTGTCGTACCATAAGACCGGCGCTTGCTGGGCTTTTAAGTCTGTACTTGCTATGATTGCCATACAGACTAATGAGAGTTTTAAGAAACGGTGTGCCATATTATAGATTTTTTTTGAGTGGTCTATTTGTTTTTCTTCTATTATTTCCTGACAATTTGTGTGGAATCACAATGAATGATTGACAGGTTTTCTATTGCTTCTAAATCCACTACCGGCTGACCGGCTATCGGTTGCTTTGTCCGCACGTCATTCAGGAATATATCCTTGCATTGTCGGATGTTGAGTGAAGGTCCTTCTTCTACGGTGAAACTTACGTTGTTAAAACGGATATCGGTGGCTGTTTCTGCTTGAAATCCTTTTCCGGCTACTATGTTCATGTTGGAGAAAGACAGTTCCGATATAGGCATTTCCTCAATGCCTTTTATATAGCCTATCCGCTTGATATCATTTCCCGTAACATTACTTAAATGGATATTCCGGAAAATAGGAGTACGTTCGCTTACCGGTTCCACTTTCGATAAACGGTCATAAAATAAATCGAAAATAAAGGCATCTCCTTGTATATTCTTCATTACGATATTGTCTACCCGTATATCTTCTACTACACCACCGCGTCCGCGGGATGCTTTTAACCGGATACCGGCATTCGTTCCATCAAACACACAATTGGATATAGCTATCCTTTTTACACCGCCCGACATTTCGCTGCCGATGACCACTCCACCGTGACCGGAAAGCATGATACAATTGGTGATTGTGATGTTTTCGCATGCTTTCCCATATTTACGCCCGTCGGCATCACGTCCGGACTTGATGGTAATACAATCGTCTCCAACACTGATAAAACAGTCGGAGATACGTACATTCCGGCAGGAACTCGGATTGATACCGTCCGTATTCGGCCCTTTAGGATTGCTTGACGGGTTATTGATGGTTACTCCATGTATTGTAACGTTATCACAGAAGGCCGGATTGACAGTCCAGAAAGGAGAGTTGATGATCTTCACATTTTCAATAAGGATATTCGTACATTCGTAGAATTGAATAAAAGGCGGACGGAACATTTTACGTTCCAGAGAAGGCTTATAGTAATCGGATATTTCCAGGTCCTTATTGGCATCCACCCACATTTGCTGTAACTTATCCAGAGAAGGTAGCTTGCCACCGTTCTCTTTTATCACCTTACGTGTCTCAAATTCCCATAACCACCATTTCAGTCCGTTCCCATCCAGCGTTCCGCGTCCGGTAATGGTCAGATTATCTGCCGAATGAGCGTAAATCAGTGGGGATAAGGTTTGCATAACGGTTCCTTCCCAACGTGCGGTTACAAAAGGCAGATAATCCTCGAACCTGTCTGAGAAGCGCACAATGGCACCTGATTCCAGATGCAATGTAATATTACTTTTCATGTGGATAGTAGCAGTCAGATAAGTCCCGGCAGGGAAATAGATGGTTCCACCTCCTTCCGAAGCTGCTTTTTCAATAGTCTGGTTAATCAGTTTCGTACATGGCTTGATGCCTTTGGCATCAGCCCCCAATTGTTTCATGTCGAACGTGCGGGACGTGGCTACCACAGCCATCATTACTCCCATAATAAAGATGAATAAACGTTTCATGGTCTGTCTTATACTCTTTTAGATATGTGATACAAATTAGAATACGGGGCAAATGTACGTAATCACAGTGCGGGGAGGGTGGACTTTTTGTGTAATAAAGAGTATTTATAAATAGAACCGGTAGAAATTATAAAAAAAGAAAGGGTTACATGACAATGCAACCCTTCCCTGTTTTACTGCTCAGATATATTAATATCCGAAGATATCTTCCTGTTTCAGTTCAATTACCGGACCTACTTTTTTCAAAGCATTTATATCCAGCTCTTTTTTGTCACCAAGGATACAGTATGTATAGGTGCGTCCCTTGATCCATTTATTCTGGTAGTCGATAACATCCTGTAACGTCATGTTCTGCACATCGTTATACAGCTTGATACGACTATCTACGTTCTGTCCCAGATATTGAGCGCTGATATAATCCCAGATAACATCCATCTTGATGGTGCGGTCGGTACGCATACGGGCAATCATGCCGTCTTTGGCCAGTTTGAAGGCAGCTTCCGATTCAGGCATATTGTTGATGATGTCATTGAATGTATTGATGGCGTCTATCATCTTGTCATTCTGCGTAGCAATCTGTGTGCGTAGCATATAAGGATCTGTCAAATAGCTTGGCTTCAACATACCGGCCCATGCCGAGTAAGCCAAACCGCGGCTTTCGCGCATTTCCTGGAATACGATGGAATTCATGCCGCCACCGAAGTATTCGTTGTATAGTTGACGACCGGATTCAGCAGCAGGATCAAATTTCTCTCCTTTGTTGGAGATTTGCGACATATAGATTTGTTTAGCATCATACGGAGCAATGAAAATCTTCGTTTCGGGTGTCAATAGTGCTTCAAAGTTATTTCCTTCAGGAATTTCTTTCAAAGCCTCCGGTGTCTGATGCTCTTTATTAATGATGGCAAGCAGGTCATCCTGATTGCTTGGCCCATAGTAAAGAATACGGTGCTTGAAGCTGCTCAGCTGTTTGATACGGTCCACAAGCTGTTGCGGATCCATAGAGGTCAGTTCAGCTTCGGTCAGCAGATTGGTTGCCGGAGATTTCGGACCATAAGTAGCATAAGACACCAGGCGCGAGAAGTTTTGCATCTGATTCAGCTTAGCGTCTTTGCGGGATTTCAGAATATCGTTAGCCATATTTGCATAAGCCTCTTTATTTACCTGGGCATTTGCCAACAGTTTTTCGAAGAGAGCCATGGCAGCAGGCATATTTTCGTTGAGGCCGGAGAGTACAACATAAGTACGTTTGCTACCCGGAGATACAAAGAATGAGCACGCAAGACGATAGAATTCGCTCTTAACCTCTTCCGGAGTCATGTCGGCTGTACCGAGATATTCCAGATATTGGGCAGCGGTACCGAGTGCCTTGTCATTGTTGTTACCCATATCAAAGAGGTAAATCAACTGGAAAATATCATTCGTTGTATTCTGTTTGTAGAGTACAGGAATATCCGATTTTGCTTTCAGTTGGGTAAGATCTTTGGAATAGTCCAGGAATACCGGTTCGATAGGAGTCACTACGCTTGCCTGTATTTCTTTCAGGAAGGTACTGGCGGTGTCGCGATTCATCACGATAGGAGTGATTTCGGGTTTTGGCATCTTCTTTTCATTCGGGTCTTTTCCTTGTCTTTTGTAGATAACGGCATAGTTATCATCTTTCAGATATTTATTGGCAAAGGCTACGATATCATTCTTGGTCAGTTTGGACATGCGGTTGAGGGCGGTAACTTCGTCTGCCCAGTCACTACCGTTTACGAATGACTGTACAAACATGTCGGCACGCGCATCATTGTTTTCCAACTGCTGCATCTGATACAGTTTGAAGTTGTTGATATTGGCTTCCAGCATCTTTTCGTCGAAGTCGCCGTCGCGGAGTTTCTTCAGTTCACCCAGCATGAGGTCTTTTACTTCGTCCAGAGTCTGTCCTTGTTTAGGGCGTCCCTGCATCAACAGTGCGCTGTAATCGCTCATGGTCAGAGGATAGCAATATGAACTTAACGTCTTCTGTTGTTGTGTAAGATCAAGGTCGAACAGGCCGGCTTGTCCGTTATAAAGTATCTGGGAAACCACTTGTAATGTTTCCACATCTTTGTCGGCCGCTCCGGGGAAGCGCCATGCAAGGGCAACGCTTTCGGCATCCGGGCCGATTACTTCACGTACAACAGGTGCTGTAATCGGGGTTTCTTTCGGCAGATCCAGTTTCGGCAGATCAGTGTTTGGTTTCAAACCACCAAAATATTTGTCAATGGTTGCAATCATCTGATCGGGATCAAAATCACCGGAAAGACAGATAGCCATGTTGTTGGGCACATACCATTTCTTATAATATTCTTTGATGTTGGTGATTGAAGGATTCTTCAGGTCTTCCTGAGTACCAAGTACGGTTTGTGTTCCATAAGGATGGTGTGGGAAAAGAGAAGAAAGTACTGCTTCGTAAACTTTGCGTGGGTCGCGGGTCAGCGACATATTTTTTTCTTCGTAAACCGTTTCCAACTCAGTATGGAAACCGCGGATCACGCAATTCTCAAAACGTTCTGCCTGAATTTTTGCCCAGTTGTCAATCTGATTGCTGGGGATATCTTCCGTGTAGCAAGTAACGTCGAAACTGGTGTAGGCATTTGTTCCGTTGGCACCGATGGCAGCCATGAGTTTGTCATATTCGTTGGGGATGGCATATTTGGAAGCCTCGTAGGAGATGCTGTCAATTTTTGCATAAATAGCTTTACGTTCAAGGCTGTCTGTTGTCTTGCGATAAACTTCGAATTGTTCTTCGATCTGGTCCAGCAAAGGCTTTTCAATCTCATAGTTCTGAGTACCGAAGTTTGTGGTACCTTTAAACATCAGGTGCTCGAAATAGTGAGCCAATCCGGTAGTTTCTGCGGGGTCGTTTTTACCACCTACACGTACTGCAATGTACGTTTGTATGCGCGGAGTTTCCTTGTTTACAGTCATGTAGACTTTCAAACCGTTGTCCAGAGTGTAGATACGCGCTTTCAGCGGATCATTGGGTACTGTTTCGTAGCTGTACTTCGAAGTACAACTTCCTAAGCTTATCGCTACCAGTAGGATAAACGTTAAACCAATTTGTCGGAATAGTTTGTTCATAAGCTGACTTATTAGATTGATAACTGCAAAAATATGCGTTTTTTTCATACCTTTGCACTCAAAAAGTAAATATTTTAAATAAGAAGGTTTATTTTCATAGATTATGATTACCATAGAACAACTGAAAAGCATTAAAGAGCGCACCGAGGCACTCTACCGCTATCTGGACATCGAAGGAAAGAAGATCCAGGTAGAAGAAGAACAGTTGCGCACGCAGGCTCCGGGCTTTTGGGATGACCAGAAGACGGCTGAGGCACAAATGAAGAAAGTGAAAGGTTTGCAACAGTGGATAGCCGGTTATAATGAAATAAAGACATTATCGGATGAATTGCAATTGGCTTTTGATTTCTATAAGGACGAACTTGTAACCGAGGAAGAGATAGATGAAGCTTATGCCAAAGCTTCCGTTGCCATTGATGAGCTTGAACTGAAAAATATGCTTCGTGATGAAGCTGACCAGATGGACTGTGTGTTGAAAATCAACTCCGGTGCGGGTGGCACGGAAAGCCAGGACTGGGCAAGTATGCTGATGCGTATGTATTTGCGTTATGCCGAAACCAATGGCTACAAGGCTGTCATTTCTAACTTGCAGGAAGGTGATGAAGCCGGTATTAAAACCTGCACTATCGAGATTTCAGGTGATTATGCTTATGGATATCTGAAAGGCGAGAACGGTGTACATCGTCTGGTGCGTGTATCTCCTTACAATGCGCAAGGCAAGCGTATGACTTCTTTTGCTTCTGTTTTTGTAACTCCGCTGGTTGATGATACTATTGAAGTGAACATCAATGTTGCCAATATCTCTTGGGATACTTTCCGTTCCAGTGGTGCCGGTGGTCAGAATGTGAACAAGGTAGAATCCGGAGTTCGTCTGCGTTATCAGTTCAAGGACCCGTATACGGGCGAGGAAGAAGAAATCCTGATTGAAAATACGGAAACTCGCGACCAACCCAAGAATCGCGAGAATGCAATGCGCCAGTTACGTTCCATTCTGTATGATAAGGAACTTCAGCACCGCATGGCAGAACAAGCCAAGGTGGAAGCTGGGAAGAAGAAGATCGAATGGGGTTCGCAGATACGAAGCTATGTATTCGATGATCGCCGTGTAAAAGACCACCGTACTAACTTCCAGACTTCGGATGTCAATGGAGTGATGGATGGTAAGATAGATGGTTTCATTAAGGCGTATCTGATGGAGTTTGCTGGACAAGAGGATTAACTTTTATTTCTATATAAAGAGAATGGGTGTCACTTGATGAATGAAAGTGGCACTCATTTTTTGTTTTCAAGAGCGTGAGGAGGGGAGCTTAAGTTACTTTCCAGTTTTGACACACCTTCATAATTTTAGCGTCGGTTCTTGAGTCGGGTTATGACCTCCTTGATGGACGGCAAAAATTTGCTCCAATAGACAATCGCTACATCGTATCCGCCGCTTTCCACTTTTTGCTCGGCAGTAAGAATATACAATACTGCGCCACCGACAGGTGTGGAATTATGGTAAAACCGTTCTCGCTCGTCTTTAAAGAAGTCTGTTTTACTTCCTAAGAAGCCAACAGTCTTCCCAACAAGATTAAGATTCAGGTTGTCTGTTTTGAAAACATAATTTAAATATCTTCCCTCGTACTCATTAAGTATCAAAAAGCTATCTATCCCCATTTTGTCTATATGAGTTAATAGCTCTATAGGAATTTCTGCGAAATCACGAACTTGTCGTTGGAGAACTTCTTGTTCCATATTATTATTTGAATTACAGATTAGAATTGAAGAACAACATAGCCCAAGCAATCCTAAACATATTATTACTAATAACTTATTCATATTGTTTCAATATTTAAGGTCTTTGATATAAATACGGACTTGAGTAAATACCCAACTGCTTGATAAAAAATCTCTTGGATACGTTCTTTCGTATGAGCCCATGATAATTCAATAATGAAATAATCGTTTGCATCTATTTCATTATTTAGAATATGGTTATCAGCCCAAGAAGTAATGATAGAGATGTCTATAATGTCATACTCAAGTGCAATATTAAACAATATAATATTTTTATCAATTATCTTTTCCATATTGGGTTCTTAAATTTGAATCCTTGTTTTAGGCTATTTTCCGTTGCGATGGGGATTTGATTATTCCAAATCGAGCCTTCCTATATTTCCATCCTGAATAATTCCATTATCGAATATGGTTTCATATCCCTCCCCTTTATTCCCTAAAAGGTTGCATCCTTCCAATAGTATGTTGTTAGAGAAATGAACCGTATCCTCGAATTGGCAGTCGAAGAAATTCAGAAAGCCATGGAATATATTCTCTTTCATTATAAATGTTTTTTTGTTATGTCCTCCGGCTTCGAATGTTGCTTCTTGAAGAATGGTATTGTTCGTAAACTCCAGTCCATTTTTGAACCAGCAGTAGGGGAGTTTGATTTCTTTAATGATACAGGCATGAATGATTATTTCTGAGTGGAAGATAGTAGCCGGCAGTTCAAGTATATCAATAATGGATTGTCTAATCGACAAACTTGAATACAATTCATAGTTCCGGGTATCAATGATTGCATTAGGTTCTCTCTTTAGATAAGCAAAATCTAGCACTTCTATTTGCCTTCTTTCTATTTTTAGCATTGAAATGTGAGTTTATAATTGTCCATGGCTAAAATTATTTTATGTTTAAAATTTATTCAAAGTAAAATTTGTCGATGAAATGTTCTTATATCCAACCCTCTTCCATGGGCTCATAATTCTCATCAAAATGCAATGCGACTTCATCACTTGCCAATTCACGGATTTCATATGCTGTATCTTCATCTAAAGAGAGCTTGGTAGTATCTGTTGAAGATGAAACTTTAATTTTGCTGAGTAGATCATTGTATTCGTTTAAAAGAGTATAAATCAGGTATTTATACTCTTTTACGATAATATGACTTCTATTTCTTGCATGTTGTGTGCCAGAGTTATTTTCGTTTAAATAATGATGCAAAGAAAGAAAAAATAGTTTTCTTTTTCTCTTTCAGCTGTGCCTGGCTTCTTAAAGAACTGAATAGATTCTTCGAACTGTCAAATCCAAAAAGGATATCGGTTTCTTTTTCGATTTTAGGAACAGCTATGAATTGCATTTCTTTGTAGCTGTCGATATTTTCAATCGGAATCCAGCACTGTTGTTCGGGTTTCCAAAAAGTTACATCATCCAAAACCTCCTTTTTAATATCCAGATTTGCCGATATGTAGTATTGACCATCTGTGCTTTTTAGCAGAATATATGCTTCGACAAATTCACTCATCACATTGTCGGATTTCAATATTGGCTTTAACCAGCTCTCATCAACTTCATCCGAATCTTCTTCGTCTAATGCAAATATCCAAATCGGATTTTCTTGCATGTCTTGCAATGTTACTTCATCTATGGGCTTAGACTTTCCATAAATTGTTTCGATAGAATAAACATTAATATAGCTTACCCCTTTTATGCCAAATGCCTTCATTTTTTGTTCAGTTTCTAAACCAATGATAATGAGAGGGTCTTTACAGCCTTTAGTACCAAAATAATATTCTGAACGATTGATGAAATCATTAGATTCAGTAGAGAAACTTGAGAGCTTATATGCAGGAGTTGCTCCAATAATTTCATCATAACTTCCACAACATTCTCTTTTATTTAAAAATCGAGTTTTACGATGGATATAATCTAATATGTAAATATCTTGTGGCATAAAAAAGTAATATCCAGTAGAGTCTGTCAGTTTAGTAAAACACACATTGGAGTATTTATTTTCTTTGCAAAAAGCTTTGAACTTTTCAGTGACAATATAGTAGCCGTCGTATGTGAGCAATATATCGGCTTTCTTTTTAGCGACTTTATAATGAATATCAGGAATCTTTTCTAATGTGTTATGACAGACCGGGCACGTGCCCGGTCTGTTTTCATTATCATACATATATTCTATATCTGGTACAGATATTGTTTTAGCTACCACGGTCTCCATTGTTTCATGTATCTTTGGTCGTATTTAAATTTTATGAATTTAAGAGTCTACGTTTGTGCTTAATTGAAGGTTTCTCAAAACCTCTTTCACTTTTTTCTTAATTTCAGTTCCAGATGTAAAAGCTTTTGGATCAATATTATGGTCTTCCTTGAATTCTGAATATCGTCCGGTCAATGTGCTCAATTCATCAAACCATTTTTGTTCATTTGGCTTTATGTTGTCTCTATAGGTTCCTAAGTCATACCAATCATAGAATTTGTTACAAAAATCAATGGTATTAACTTCGTTGAAAAAATATTGTTCCAGCAGATAGTATATAAATAATCTTTTTGATATTTCTATGCCTTTATTCTTTAGTTTCTCTTTGAGTATAGTGATTTCATCTATGCTATGTTTTGCTTCCGTAAATGAAGTCAATTCTTTAGCTATTACTGCCAATTGATTTAATAGTAATAACTCTATTCTATTTAAATCTTCTGAATTTTCCCAATAAGTGCTATTGTAAATAAAAATAAAATAGAATGTGTCTGAAAACTCTGTCTCATCTATTATTCCTGAGATAAGTTTATGAATGAGTTCATAAATTTCTTTTTTTTGTTCTCTCATCTTTCTTAATTATCTTTTATATTTGAAATGCCAAATTGTATTACTCTTTTTATCATATAGAATTTCTAATTTGTATTCTATTCCGTTTTTCCACATTTTAGTATAGTGCATCATGGCTCTGGTCCCTTGAGGATCAGGAACTCCAATGGTACTATTAATACCTTCCTCAAGAATTTGAAGAGGCACCCTTCTGGCAGGTTCTTCTTGGTGTTGCGCTGCTGTTTCTGAAAACTTAGGACTTGTTCGTTCTTTGTTTTGATTACTTGTTTCAGTCTGTTCATTAGCGTTTTCTTTATTACTCTTAATACCTTTAGCTAACCCATTCATTACCCCTGAAGTTAATCCTAATGCAGCACTTTGACTTCCTTGTTTTAATGCCTCTCCAAGATCGGCACCTGATCCTAAGGCCATAGCTGTGCCTAAACCAAAGCCGGTTGTAGCGTTTAATGTTCCTTGTGTTAAAACCTCTTTTAATATGGGACTCGCAATACCTTCTGTTAATTTACTGATTGGTTTCGCTAAATAGCTACCTAAATTTCCCCCTAAATAAGAAGTTGCTCCCCCCATTATACCTGAACTGCCAACCTGCATCCAATCTATGTTACCCCAACCATTGTTGAATCCTTGATTGATAATGCTATTTGTTGCTCCTAATATTGCTGCTCCAGCAATTGGCCCTGCATAGATGGTTACAAATCCAGAAGCGGCTCCTGTCCCAAAGAGAGCGAATCCTTGTCCTACACTATGTATATTACCTTGTACGGCATTAACTATAACATTGAATATACCACCAATAGCAGCAGCGATTAAATCATCTATAAGGAACCATTCACCGTTTTGGTCTACATATATCAGCGGATTATTTAAACAATAGCTGTAACGATTGAAATTCTGACTGAAATCCGGGTTCTGTACATACGGATCAGGGCTTAGAAAACGTCCTAATGCCGGATCGTATAGCCGGGCATTCATATTAATCAAACCAAAGACCGCAAGATGTTCGTGCCCAGTATATCCTCTGCCTAAAAAAAGTTCCGGTTCACTTCCTGGTGTATAAATAGCTTGTGTAGCTGGATTTCGCAGCTTACCCCAAGCGTCATAACTCAATTCTTGTACAATATTACCGGATGCATCCGTTATTTGTGTAATACTGCCTAAGTGATCGCGACAAAGGTAATATATATTCCATATACCTGTACCATTTTTAACTAAAACAGTTTGAGCAGAATATGCGTCGCCACCTACATAAAGTTTTTCTTTAGTACTGTTAGCTGTTTTATCCAGTTCATATTTGTTCCCTATATAATATCGAGTCAATTTATCAGCGGTGCCTTGCTTTAGTAACATTTTGACACGATTGGCATCCCCATTGTAAGTGAACGTAGCTGTATACCCATTTTCTGTAATGGATGCGGGGCGTAGCATAGCATTGTATGCTATTGTCTGATTACGTAGTGGTATGGTATTACCTGAAACCGTTACCGTCTCAATTGCATAGGGTTTGCTTGCACTATATTCGAACTTGCCTATACCACTTGAATTCGTAATATTTCCTTTGATGTCATAAGCTACAGTCTGCTTGGCAAAGGCTGTCAGGCGATTTAGGTTGTCATACCCAAAATTTTCTTTCAAGTTTCGTTTTGCATCCGACCTCCAGTCTAAATTGCCGGTCGTTGCAATAAAGCTACATCCGAAGTTTTGTATGGAAGTCGTGTTTTTTTTAGCGATGATAGATGTTACCTTTCCATCAGTGTCATACGTTTGAGTACGGCTTAATATTCCAGTGGTATAAGCCGTTGGTAGTCCTTGATTGTTTTCTCCGGTTAATTTCCAAATAGAAATAGAATCGTTGAGTTTGATTTCGGATAGATTCCCATTAGTATATTTGAAATGCTCTGTTGTAATATTGCCGGATTGTGATAGATAGTTTACAGAGGAAATGTTGCCGTTATTATATAAGTAATATTTTTGCAACCATTTCCCATCAACTATTACTTCTTTTTCCACAGATAAACGGAATAAGTCATCATACATGTAAGTCTTGGATGTGCCATTATTGCTCTGTTCAGATGTAATCAGGCCATCTGTATTATAAGCATAATTAGTCGTTAATTCACCCATATATTCAAGTTTCGTTAAACGATTATATGTATCATACGTCATACGTGTGGCTTTCCCATTGGCATCTGTCTTGGAATTGGTGTTGCCTGCTGCATCGTAGGTAAATGTAGTACTTCCCGCACTTGGATCTGTTAGCTGGGTTTGCCGTCCGTATGTATCATAGCTAAAAGATGTTGTGATATTACCAGGAGCAATAATTGAAGATAATTGTCCGTCAGGACGATAATTGTAGGTTATTGAGCCACTTGAATCTTCAACCTTTATTAAATCTCCTATCGCATTATATATCTGTTTGGTCGATATACCATTTATTGCACTTGTTGTTGTGAGGCCACTATAAGAATATGTCTCTTGTCTTCCTGTAGGATAAACTACTTTAGTTATTCTGTCATAATTATCATAGCTATAAATTTGCCATAATCCCGGGGTTCCTTTACAAGGATATGAAGTCTTGGACAGATGTCCTTGGTTGTCATATAAGTTATCGACATATAAATATTGTCCATCAAAACATTTCTCTCCTGTTCTAACCTCACGATTAAGAGCATCCAAATATGTTTGTGTATCTGGTTGTCCGGTGGAACTCTCATTGATAACTATCAATGCATTCGTGGGAGAAGATGCCCAAGAAGCTGTGCTGGTTGAAATGCTTCCATCCGCATAAGTTGATTTGATCTTTCTGCCCCATGGGTCATAATCGAAAGAGGTCTTTTTATTTTGGTGATTTTGGACTGCGCTTAGTAATCCTTTCCCACTATAAGTATATGTTTCTTTTTGCTAAGTTGCCCATTAGAATTATATTCATATCCGACAATTTGTTCATAGGGAGAAGAGTAATATTTGGTTCTGGTTCGTATCAATTGATTGATTGAATTATATTCAAACTTTTCTTCTTTTATTTTATTGGTATTAGCTACATAATATGTCTTTGAAATAGGAAAATATTGAGTATTATACGTCATTACTGTACGGTTTGTAGATGTTCCTCCGTTGCGTGCAGTTATTGATTGTTCGGTGAGTGGCAATCCTAATATATATACCGAATCTTTTGTGATATTTTGATAAGTATTATTCTTTGTAGTAGAAAGCCCATTGCCATAACTGATTATCTCTTGAGTAATGTTACCGTATGTATCGTATTTGTATTGCCCTGTTATTGACAGACCTTTGGATTTATCTGTTGTCGTTTTTTGTGTAAGTAATATATTCGTTATTTTGTTTGATGCAGTAGAAATACTATATGTATATTTACTTGATAGTTCGTCAGAATCATCTTCCACCAGGACAGAAAAACGAAGGGGGTCAAATGTTTGCGAACTATGTTTACCGGTAACATTATCATAAACATTTATTTTCTCAAATCCCTTGAAACCAAGTCCTTGTTTGTGGATAACAGCATTGGTATATAAATAGCTAAGGTCTCGCAATAATGTTCCATTGTTATAGGCTACCAGATTTGAACATACAGTTAATCCCCCCTTGAAGTTTTGATAGGGAAATTCTGCGCCTGCCCCGGGAGTGTATAGAGGGGTGGTTTCATCGTTCAGTTGTTGATAACCGGCCTTTGTTATAACACCATAACTGTTGATAATTCCGGTTAATAATCTATTTTGGGAGTCGTCATTCTTATAGTATAATCTGGATGCGATTCCTCCTGTTTTTAAGCTGATAAGATTATTGTAATAATTACGGCTTTGTATATTTGTAGGAATTAAAACAGTCTCTTTGGGTATAGTTGTGTTGCTTGAACCTTTATAAGTTTGATAAGAGATAAAATAAGTTGCTAATGATACATTACTGGAACTGCCATAGGTTTCAATTAGATCTGTCTGTCCGTCACCATTCATATCTTGTAGTATAAATTTAGACGTTTCAAGTCTTGATGTGATAGTGATATCTTTTTTGTCCCAAAGTCCATTGCCTTTTGAGGAAAAGATGCTCCAGGTTGTACCGTTGCTTTTCAATGGTGAAAGGATGAAATCCGATTTACCATCTCCATTAAATTCTCCCAGTAAGAGTTCCCTGTCGCGTAGTATCGAATTATTTAGTTGACTGTCAGACGTTAGATTCCTGCAACTACTGATGTCTGGGCCTGTACCGTAGAATGAAAAAATAGTAGTTTCACTGTCATTTATTAAGCATAAATCCGTTTTCCCATCTCCATTATAGTCTATGGTATATAATTTATTGGAGAGGGCATATGCTTCTTCACCGCTTATGTTTTTGTCTTGATAAGCTGGAAATGCCAGCCAAAATGAAAAAGGACTGCCTTCATACAATATTTTATTGTTCTCTAAGTCTATTATATAGCATTTGCTTGGTGCCCCTTTGTCCATTGCATTATATGCCGAGACCACCAATACTTCCATCTTTCCATCTCCATTAAAGTCTCCTGTAAAGTAATATTTGGGATTGATACTTTTAGTTCCTCTATGGTCTAGTAATGTGTTAAAACTGTAAGAACGTGTATACTTTTTGGCTATTCCAGAAAGTAGATTGCCTGTATAAACATGAAAATCAATCTTGTCCATATCACCTGAGACGTAGTTGTTAACTTTGACGATTTCTTCTCCATCAAACTTATCTAAATCCATGCAGAATATATCAACAAAGCCTGCTTCTGTTTTCAATTCAGGATTATATATGGCAAAGTCACCGCTAAGTCCGGTAGCTACGATTATAGTTTCGTCTCCTGTATATTGGTTTTCAAAATAGTTTCGTGAATGATGAAATGTTCCAGATTTTCGGTAATATTCTACATAAGAGGCTTTGTTGGGCAGCATTATAATACCGTCATTTTCAGAGCCATAATCAAACTTCCCTTTAGTAGTGCGTACCTGATTAGCTTCTTCGAAGTTATACCAGTGCATTAACTGAGTGTCTTTTTTGTCAAAATCTTTAATTTGCTTGTTGTCTCCATAATAAAATTTCAGAGGATTTAAAGATTTTCCGGATGCGGTGCAGGCTATTTGTGAAATGAGCGACACATATCCGCTTGTTGTGTATGTTAATGAGTATGTTCTTATTGCAGAACCGTATAGGTTGGTGGTGATAGATGAGAGTTGATAATCGTAAATGATTTCTCTTCCGGCATTAAATATCCTTTGTGTTTCGGATGGCCGTGAAGTATACTGGAATGATATCCACGCTTGTTTGCTTTTGCCATAAGTTATTTTTTCTATTCTGTAGTGATTGCCTGTTTTAGCATAGGTGTAATTGACTACTGCTCCCGATTTATCAGTCATTTGTGATATATGGTAGTTTATTTTGTCGGATGTACCGTATATCGCCCGTCTTCCATCGGGGAAGGTTACTTCAAAATTGGCAAATTCTGCAGCTCCTGCCAATTGGGCATACGCCTTGATGTTGCCTTGTTCCGTTTGGAATACGAATTTTCCACCTGAAAGGTAGAATGGGATTAACCTTTGTCCATCAATGTAGAATGCTGCATAAAGCGGATTCTCGATCTCTGTTCCGCTTGTTTGGTTGTCATAATACATCGACTTATTCCCTCTGGATATGACAGATGTTCCGGTTATATTCCACCCCCATCCTAATGGACCGCTTCCGGATAAACTATTATAAGTTAATGAAATTTGCGGTGTGAAGCCATTAGGGCTTTGATATGCTTCTATGGGTACGTTGATGGTCATTGCACCCGTAGGTGAAATAGTGGAGCTACATGGTATTTCACCTACATCATTAGTTTTATCAATGGAATAAGAGGTAGGAATGTGTGGGTGAAGTTCATTTCCTGATATTCTGCTTGTCGTTTGTTGTAATTTGGACGTTTTAGAAATGTTCTTAATGTCGGTACTATCCATTGTTATGCTAAAGCCTACACTGTCGATGGGAAGCCCGATAAGGTCTTTCGTACTGGTTTGGGCAAAGGCATTTCCGCTGAAGGTTATTGTTGCCAGAATGATGGCTATTTTGAGTTTAATTTTATCCATGGTTATTCTTTTATAATTTTCCAACTAGATATTTTATCTTCAATCCTAATTTGCATGATATAAATACCATTGGGTTGTGCACTGAGATCAAAAGTTTGATTATTGTCAGATAGTTCAGTCTTTTCAATTAATTTCCCGACAATATTATAAATACTAATAAGTCCCTTAGCTTTGTCTAATCCCGTTATTTTAATGTTTAAAATCCCTTTCGTTGGATTGGGATAGATTTTGATTTCATGACTTTGCATTTCCTCAATGTAAGGCACTTGCTCATTTTCTTCTGAAAGTATACTTCTTGTGGCTGATAACACAATCTCTCTTTTAGTACGATTACCGGCACTGTCGTAGGAATACTTGATTTTGTTTTGAGCGTGTACATAAGTTATTGTACAAAATAAGAATGCAATAAATAGCAGTTTTTTCATATTTAGTATATTGTTGAATTTAGTAAAGTGTGAATTGTCCCCAGAGTGAGTATTCTCCGTTTGTTAGCTCAATAGTATATATTCCTGCTCCCATTGTGTTAATTTGAAAAGAATAGTCTTGGTTGTTGAAGACGGTAATGGTGTTTGAATAAACGATACTATCGAATTCATTGAGTATTGTAATCTGTAGGTCTTCTAAAATAATATCTGAGTAAATATAGATAATGTTGCCGTTATGGGAGAGGTTGGGAACATAAGAAATTGAGCGTTTGTCTTCACCCCAACTCCTTTCTATAACTTTAATATCCTTTTGTTCTTTGAAATTCCAATTCTCTTTATGCCCTGCAAAAGAAGTTAATGACATAGTAATGCACATAAATGCGACTAATTCTCTTTTCATATTATTTATTTTTTGAAATTTAAGCCGCAAATATATGCTGATATGGATGGACTAGTTTAGAATCTTTGTACGGTTTTAGTACGGTTCTGATTTTGTGTAGTAATTTGTGATATAACCTTGGACTTAAAATGCTTGTATGAATTGATCCCATTTCTCTGGACCGCCTTGTTGCCCATGCGTCTTCTCGTAGAGTTTCTTGCGGGAGGAAGTTACAGCTTGTTTAGAGCGCAGTGTCAGGTTAGCAATGCCTGTAGCTGATATTGATATTTTGAGTAATAGACAAATGCGTAATTCCTGCTCACTAATTTGCGGGAAGAGCGCATAAAGCCGTTTAGTGAACATTCCGTATGTTTGGTCTATCATTGCTTGTAAATCGTTCCACTCTGCTGCTGTTATATTGGTTTGGTTTTTGGCAGCTTGGTGGAAATGGATATAAATATCAGATCGTTTTAAATTACTTTCTAAGAGTGTTTGTTCTTTCTGTTCTGCTTCTATTTGTTTATTTGTATTTTCAATCAATTCTTTTTGTGCTTCTAATAACTCTTGTTTTAATTCGTCCTTTTCTGATTGTGCAACCTGTAATTGTGTCTCTAAAAAATGAATATGTTTTGCATTTTGCTCGATGAATTCAATACTTTTCTGATATTGCCTTTCTTTTATTTCTTGTAGTCGCCTTTGCTGTTCTTTCTTTTGTTCTCTCTTTCGCTTTGTATATTGTGAATAAAGTAGGAAACTTGTTATTGATAGTATAAGTATGAAGATGAGACCTATTACCTTTGCTTCTTGTTTGGCGTTTATATCCTTGAGTTTTTGATTTTCTTTTTCTCTCAATTGATAGTTGTACAAAGATTGCATTTTACGTATGGTTTCCGTATCAGTCTGTTTCTTTATGGAGTCTGTATACGCTAAATATAAATCAACATAATCTAATGCCTCTTTATATAGGTGATTCTGTTTGCATATGTTGCTTAAACCTTCATAACCTCCTTGTTTAGTATAGTAATTGTCGAATTCTAATAATTTGTGATAATAGTAATAGGCTGAATCTTGATTATTCATCTTAAAGTATAAGTCGGCTATTGTGGAGATGCGAGATGCTAAATTCCTTTTTTCCTTTGCCTGCATAGAAATGCGAATTGCTTCTTCAGCTTGAGAGTACATCCCTAATTGTGTGTAGAGACTGGCAAGTTCTCCTGAAATAATGGTTGTCAGATGTTTGTTCTTTATCTCTCTTGCCTGCTTATATGCGTTTTCATAGTAGAAAAGAGAACTGTCGGCATTATTATATCCTGTAAATGTACGCCCTATATCGCGTAAACTGTATATTTGTCCAATACTGTCATTCGATAAAATGTCATAATTATAGCTTTTCTTGAAAACGGATAATGCTTCATTGTATACTCTTTGGTATAGATACAATGTTCCCATTTGGCTATAGATTCTACTGATTAACTTATAATCCTTGCTGCTTTGTGAAACATCCAAGGCTTTTTGATAGTAATCCAATGCTTGCGGTGCATCTCCTAAATCTCTGTAAACACGCCCGGCATAATAATAGGCCTCTGGAAGATGCTTTTTTTCTTCTTTTTGTTCGTAATATTTTAATATTTGAAGTATACTGTTATCTGAAGTATGGGTAATATAAGCTTTGTCTTTAGCTTTTAGACATATCAACTGATAGTACATTTGTGTTTGTTTATTTTCGGCTGCAATCCTTTCTTTCATTGCTGTTAGTATGGCTATTGCACTGTCCGGATTCACGCTTGAGAGAGAATCTGCCGATATTAACGTTTGGGGATAAGATTGATTTTCGCATCCACAAAAACAATGTAGCAAGATGATAGATAACAGATATATTTGTAGTAATGCCCCTTGTTTCATAACTTTTATAAATTATATCACAAATTTACATGTTTATTTAAAGTGAGAAGCAAAAAACGGATAGTTTATTTAAGGTAAAAATATCATTTGATCTCATTTAACCTAGAGCGACGAAAAACTACTACGTAGTAAATACTAAACTACCTGTAAGTAGGTGGGCACTTACTGCGTAGTAGTTTACTAACTACTTGTAGGTGGTTCGGGATGCCTTTCTGCCGTACCTGAGATGCACTTGCTCCGTACCAAAGCCGTACTTTCTTCGTTCAGAGATACTTCTGACCGAAGAATGTACGGAGCAAGTACGGCTCAGATACGGTTCGGGTATAGTTCAGATATTAGCTTGTTACAAATAAATTTCCTCTTTTCTTTTGGAATCTTCCCGAATTTCATGTTACTTTGTTATCAGTTGAACTTTAATACTAAGAACACATTATGGGAAAGAGTAAGAAAAAGGTTATGCATAGCCGTAAGGAAGAAGAACAAGCTAAGAAAGTGTTGTTGATTATTGGTGTATCTGCATTGATACTGGTGCTGGTGATGCTGATAGGATACTCGTTCTTAGGGAAATAACTAATAGATGTCGCAAGAAATAGAACGGAAATTCCTCGTGACGGGGGAGTACAAATCGAGGGCGTATGAACAAAGCCGTATTGTACAAGGTTATATCAGTAGTGCAAGAGGCCGGACCGTGCGGGTGCGTATCCGTAACGGAAAGGGATATCTTACGATAAAAGGTGCTTCCGATGCCTCGGGACTCAGCCGATATGAGTGGGAAAAAGAGATTCCATTAAATGAAGCGGAGGAACTGATGAAACTTTGTGAACCGGGTGTTATTGATAAAACTCGTTATCTGGTGCGCAGCGGACGGCATACCTTTGAGGTGGATGAGTTCTACGGTGAAAATGAAGGTTTGGTAGTTGCTGAAGTGGAATTGACTTCGGAAGACGAGGCTTTTGAAAAACCGGATTTCATAGGGCGGGAAGTAACAGGCGACGTCCGTTACTATAACTCGCAATTGATGAAGCATCCATACACCGTTTGGTAAGACCTTAATACCCTGTCAACAAGAAGTTAAGAGTTTGTCAACAAGGAGTTAACTTCTTGTTGACAGGAAGTTAGCTCCTTGCAAATGGTTGCTAATCAAGTATATTCAGAGGACGAAATGGAGAAACTTTATGAATACCTGCCTAGAGAACTGGTGACCTTTGTATTGGTGACTTTGTTTTCTTTATTAATAGGACTTTCACAGCGGAAAATCAGTTTGAAGCGCGAAGGGGAGACAACGTTGTTCGGTACGGACCGCACGTTCACTTTTATAGGTATTTTGGGGTATCTGCTTTATATTCTTGATCCGGTGGATTACCGCTTGTTTATGGGCGGTGGCGCTATATTGGGAATGCTGCTGGGATTGAACTATTACGTTAAACAATCTCAGTTCCATGTATTCGGGGTTACCACCATTATTATCGCACTCATCACTTATTGTATTGCTCCTATTGTAGCCACACAACCCTCCTGGTTTTACGTGATGGTGGTTGTGACGGTATTGCTCTTTACCGAATTGAAGCATACTTTTACAGAACTCGCACAGCGCATGAAGAATGACGAGATGATTACTCTCGCCAAGTTCCTCGCTATCAGTGGCATTATCTTACCGATGTTGCCGAATGAAAATCTGATACCCGACATTAATTTGACTCCTTATACCGTCTGGTTGGCTACGGTAGTTGTATCCGGTATCTCTTATTTGTCTTATCTGCTGAGGCGATATGTATTTCATGAGTCCGGTATTCTGGTATCTGGTATTATAGGTGGTTTGTATAGCAGTACGGCAACTATTTCTGTTCTGGCACGTAAGAGTCGCAAGGCACCTGCACAGGAGGCGCCGGAATATGCCGCGGCAATGTTGTTGGCAGTGAGTATGATGTTTCTTCGTTTCCTTATACTAATAGGTATATTCAGTAAGGCGATTCTTGCGGAAATTTATCCATACCTCCTTATTATGTCCTTCGTTACGGCGGGAGTGGCCTGGTATCTGCATCGGAAGCGTAAGTCGATTCCGGTGACGGGCGAAGAAGCTGAAGAAGAAGATAGCAGTAACCCGTTGGAATTTAAAGTTGCACTGATTTTTGCCGTTCTGTTTGTGATATTCACCATTGTGACACATTATACTTTGATTTATACCGGTACAGGTGGATTGAATGTCTTGTCGTTCATTGCCGGGTTGAGTGATATTACTCCATTTATTCTGAACCTGCTGCAAGGTTCGGGTGTTGCCGTTGTGGTGGTGACAGCTTGTTGTATGCAGGCTATCGTGAGCAATATTGCCGTGAATATGTGCTATGCGTTGTTCTTTGCCGGTGGGAAGAGTCCGTTGCGCCGGTGGGTACTGCGTGGGTTTGGTGGTGTGATTGCAGTGAATGTCTGCCTGCTACTTTTTTTCTATTTGCTATAAATTCCGCAAGAACGCTTACAAATATTCTCTCTAATCCCTTTTCTTTGTGCTTTTTTAACTCCGAAAATCTCGTAGGTAAAGAAAAAGAGCCTACTTTTGCCGCATTCATGTGACAAAATAGCTACGATGTACGTCTAATACAAAAACAGTCAACTAATATTCATCAAACAAACTAAAACAGAAATGAAAATTAAATGCCCTTTGCTGCTTATAATGCTGGTAATATCCTCATTGGTAGCAGCACAGAATGCGGCACCTCCATTTCAGATTAAAGGAGTCTTACTAGATTCTTTGACTCAAGAGGGAGAACCTTATGCCACAATCAAAATCGTGAAAAAAGAAGCGCCTGCCCATGCATTGAAAATGCTGGTAACAGACATGAAAGGTAAGTTTCAGGAAAAGGTTCCGGGGACGGGTGATTTCGTGATGACGATTTCTTCTATCGGTAGAAATACCATTGTGAAAGATTTTACTGTGAAAGCAGGAGAGAAAATCGTTGATTTCGGTACTTTGTATGTCACGGATGCATCCAATGAATTGGGACAAGTGGAAGTAGTAGCCCAAAAGCCTTTGGTAAAGGTGGATGTGGACAAGATAGAGTATAATATTGAAGACGACCCCGATTCTAAGACCAATTCCGTGATAGAGATGCTGCGAAAAGTACCTCTGGTGACGGTGGACGGTGAAGATAATATACAGGTAAACGGTAGCAGTAGCTTTAAGATACACGTTAACGGCAAACCTAACAACATGATGAGTAATAACCCCAAGGAAGTGTTGAAGAGTATGCCTGCAAATACCATCAAATATATTGAAGTTATCACCTCTCCGGGAGCAAAGTATGATGCCGAAGGAGTGGGAGGCATCCTCAATATTGTGACTGTTGGCAGTGGATTCGAAGGCTATACAGCCACATTCAGCGGTCGTGCCAGCAATATGGGACTGGGTGCTGGTGCCTACGCTACGATCAAACAAGGAAAACTTACGTTGACAGGTAATTACAATTACAGTTATAATACCCAGCCTACGAGCTATTCAGATAGTTATCGCGAAGATTATAATTCTACTGACCAGAAGTATTTGGAATCCACTTCTGAATCGGATTATAGCGGACAATTCCAGCATGGCAACTTGGAGGCTAGTTATGAGATCGATACATTGCGGCTCATCACCATGTCCGTAGGTATGTATGGTGGTGGAAATGATAATGAATCGCAAGGAAACACTGTGATGTGGAATGAGGCTCGCGACAAGAAAGCATATAGTTATCGTAATTTGATGGACGGAGACGGTTCGTGGTATTCCATTCGTGGTAACATCGACTACCAACGTACTTCTAAGAAGAACAAGAACCGTATGCTCACCCTGTCGTATAAGATTAATACTCAACCACAGGAGAGTGATAGCTATAATCGTTATTTGGATCGTTACCAGGTGCCTGAGGCTTTCCAACTTTATAACTCTCACACTTTCGGCAAGACTAATACCACGGAGCATACTTTTCAGGTAGACTATACAACACCTATCGGCAAAATACATACCATAGAGACAGGTGTGAAGTATATTATCCGTAACAATGTCAGTAAAAATAATTTTGAAGAGGATAAGAGCGATGATGGTAATGGTGATTATGTGTACAATGAGAAACGCAGTAGTAACTACGAGCATTTGAATGATATCCTGGCTGCATACTTGGGATATACGTTACGCTATAAGGATTTCACTTTCAAGCCCGGCTTGCGTTTTGAGCATACGGCACAGGATGTACGCTATATTGTTGGTGCAGGTGAAGATTTCAAAGTGAGCTATAATGATCTGGTACCTTCTGTATCTATGGGTATTAAGTTGGGACAGACGCAGACATTGCGTGGTGGATATGATATGCGTATCTATCGTCCTGGTATTTGGTATCTGAATCCTTATTTTGATGATAGTAACCCGATGTTCATCAGTCAGGGTAATTCGGAACTGGAGAGTGAGAAGAGTCATTCGTTTAACTTGAATTATAGCAGTTTCTCATCTAAATTTAATGTCAATGTTTCACTGCGTCACTCCTTTAATAATAGCGGAATTGAGAGAGTCAGCCGGCTGATAGGTGAAGGAGGTGAGGAGTTTGAAGGGGGACACTTTGCTCCTGAAGGTGCTCTTTACAGTACGTATGAAAATATAGGTAAGAGCCGTCGTACTGATATGAGTTTATATCTCAACTGGAATGCATCGCCTAAAACACGTATCTACATCAATGGTCGTGGTGGGTATTCGGATCTTAAAAGTCCGTCGCAGGGCTTGCACAATTACGGTTGGCAGGGCTCTATGTATGGTGGTATCCAGCATACTTTCCCGTGGAATTTACGTGCCAGTTTGAATGCCGGTGGAAGCACGCCCTATATTTCTTTACAGGGAAAGGGCAGCGGTTATTCTTATTATAGTCTGAGTGTAAACCGCTCGTTCCTGAAAGATCGATTGACAGTAAGCGTTTATGGATCAAATCTCTTCTCGAAGTATATAAACTTTAATAATACAACCTTCGGTGAGAATTTCTACTCTACCAGTAAGAGCCGTTATCCCAACCGTTCGTTCGGTATGAGCATTAGCTATCGTATTGGTGAATTGAAGGCTAGTGTGAAGAAAGCTGCCCGCTCCATTAGTAACGACGATGTGAAAGGTGGTGGTAGCACTCAAGGCGGCGGTGGCGGAGAATAATCTGCTCGTACTTTCCTGAATTATTTTTCATCCGCAGATGGCGCGGATAATGCAGATTTACGATTGAAGAAATCTGCGTTATTCGTGACGTCTGCGGATGAACTGTTTTCTATAAGGGATATTCCAGACAAGTCACTGTACCATCCATTGTCATGACAATGATTTTCCCTTTTCCTGCATTCTTTAGTGAAGTTATTGCCGAATGGGAGATTTTGTGTGCCCAGGCAATGCCGCTTCCGTCTGTCCGCACGGCATGGAGAACACCAAATTCAGTAGGAATGAACACCAGTTGTTCGGTTGTTTCCATACGGGTGGGGATGAAGTTGCTTTCGTAGGGCATTGATGTATTCCAAAGACTGGTATAGATGCCGTGAGATATATCCGCAGCGGTGATGTTGTTCTTGATTCCTTTCACATACATTGTTTTTCCATCCGGTGAGAAGCCGAGGGACTCGCGTCCTTTCGCTTCATCGGAAGCCCAAAAAATTTCTCCCGTCCCGGGATGGAATGAGCGGACGAAATAGTCGGAGCTGAGAACTATGACTTGTTCATTCGTCTTTCCTTGCTGCGTATACGGCAGTACTACCGGCCAGCAGGCACCCGGTGAGAAATATCTGCCTCGTTTGGTGTCGAACTCCCATATTTTCTCCCCACTCCTGCGGTCGATGGCATAGAACATCGCTCCCCAGGTGCCTATATATACACGCTCCTTATCCACAGCCGGGCGTGATTCGATGTAGCCTTGCAGACCATTACAAGTCCAGTTCAGTGTTCCGTCCGCCAGCTTTAAAGAGTAGAATTTACCGTTGCTGCTGCCGATGTAGACTGTACCTTCGGTTACGACAGGGCATGCTACAATGGGGTAATTAGTATTGTATTTCCATCGCACTGTGCCTTGCTTCCTGTCAAGGGCATAGATGAAACCATCACAGGAAGAGACTATGACAAGTTTTGGGGTGATAAATGGGGCTGAAAATATCTTGTTTCCGGTGGTATAGGTCCACAGGGTTTTGCCGTTCTTGGCATTAAGGGCATGGACAACACCGGCTGTATTGGTGTAAACGTACAGGTTACCGTCTATGCTTCCCTGCGAAGCGATATCGGTCACATCCTTCAATTTCCAGGTTTCGCGTACCGAAGGATAAGTAGCATTGATAGCGAAATCCGGACGATAGTAAGTGGTATCCTTCTTCTCCTGCAAAGGTGCCAGATGGATCGTATTCCATACAGGGCGGGTTTCTGTTTTGATGATGCGTTCATGGAACTCTAATGTATTGCCGCGAAGTGTGACCAGGTTATATCCGCCTATCGGATCTTTTCTGCGCAGGGACGAACGGCCGATTACGGCGGGAATACCTTCGGCATCATAAGCACGGTTCACGTGTAGGTGTCCGCCGAGTATTGCCTGGATATTGCGCGCTTTAAGGATGTCGACAACTTCGTACCAGTTACTCAGATCCTGATCGATAGGGAAGTGATTGATGAAAATAATGGGTTGTTCTGCCGGAGTGGCGCGAACGATAGAATCGAGCCACAGAATTTCTTCGCGGGGAATGTGAGGTGGTCCCATACGCAGACTTGGTCCGGCGCCACAGCCGATGAAACGTACTCCCTGCCAGTCGTAACAGAAATGGGAGGCTTGGAAAATCTTGTCGAACATAGTGCATCCGTTTTCACTCCAGTTTACATCATGGTTGCCGGGGATGAGAAAATAAGGTTTCCGGAAGTTCTTCAGAATGTCTTGCAGCAGATAAAATTCCTTGGTGTCACCGAATTCAGTGACATCGCCGCTGAGGATGGTGAAGGCAACGTCAGGATTGGCATTGATGTCTTCAATGGATTGTCGCAGGTCGTCTTCGGCATAGGCGAAAGAATTGAGATGTACATCACTGAGCCATGCGAAAGTGAAGGCTCGTTCGTTGCTGCCTTGTCCGTAGGAAAGGAGAGACAGCGCTATCACACAGATAGCCAATAAAATTCTTTTCATGATTCTTTGGGGGTATTAGTAAGTGTTATACCCCCAAAGATAAAGAGTTTTAGTGGAATAACCAGCGCTCATAGTCCACCTTTTCGTAAAGTGGCGCAATGGTTACTTCTGTATTCGCATCTTTCTTTCCAAGCAGGAACTTGTCGACAAACGCTTCTACTTCAGGATACTGGCTTTCGGGTAGCTGGCAGTGCCCATGTCCGCCTACGATGGAGAAGCCCATTCTGTCGGCAATGCCGAAGGTTTCCCATACTTTACGGGCAGCACGGCAGGAGACATAACCCGATTCATCAGCCAGCCATACATAGTCCGGGTTTCCGAGTACCAGCAGTGCACGCGGTGCTACCATGGCACACAGTTCGTGGTGGTCATACGGCAATTTCGATACATTATCTTCTTTATACTGGAACATGCTTTCCTTAAACCAGGCATGACTGGTTCTTCCCAAAGTTTCCACTTCACCCAGCGTTTCGGAAACACGCCATGCTGCCGCACCGCCACCACCCGGTTCCTGAGCAATGGTCAGTGCAATACGCTCATCGAATGCTCCGGCAAAAAGAGCCATTTTCCCGGCGAAGGAACAACCGGATATGGCCAGTCGTTTGGTATCTATTTTGCTCTTTTTACCTACGATTTCCAATCCGTCAATGATACGGCTCACTCCCCAGGACCAGGCGCAATAGGCTCCCATGTCTGTACGGTCAGGATAAAGTTTGTTGATAGGCTCGTTGCCGCGCTTTTGTGTGTGCGACATGACTTGTGTGAAGTTGAATGCGATTTGTGCTATATTGCGGCTCGTGAAGATGGTGGGAGGAAGACTACCCGTGCCTCTGCCTATTCCAATGATGGCTGGGAAAGGGCCTTTACCTGCCGGATAAGTAATTTTTGCTTTCAGGGTGAGCGTTTGTCCGTTCACTGTTACATTTACTCTAAGGGTATCATCCACGATATCCGCTGTAATGTCTTTTTTCGACACTACGGGTTTCTCGCCGATTTCGTAGTGTTCTATTTCGCGGGCTATCTCTGCACGCCGTCGGCTCCAGTCCTTGAAGTTGGTTGAACGGCCACTGCCATCGGACCATTGAAAGGGATCGGTCAGTGTTTTTACTACCGGCAGTTCGTTGATACCCGGCAACACGGGTGCAGGATTCTTTATTCCCGTATTTTCCACAGTGTAGACTAAGGGGATTTTCTGTGCAAATGTGGAAATGCCCATACCCATGTTCATCAGAACAATCAGTACCCATAAACGTGTTTTCCTGTTTTTCATGTTTCTATCTTTTAAGAGGTTTACATCTGTTGGCAAAGATAGACGATGTTTTTTTTAACCGGTTAGTAGGATGTTACAGATACTTTTCATGGTGTTACATAATTAGAGAAATAGACTTCTTTTTATTAATCTATATTCAAAAAGTACTCATTCAGGTTCTGTGTAGGTTTCAGATCGAGCTTCTTTCGCAATCGGTACCGGTTATTCTCTACTGCACGGACCGAAAGGTTCATTAATGAGGCAATATCCTTAGTCTCCATATTCAGCTTGAGGCAGGCACAGAGACGCAAGTCATTGTTGGTCAGTTGCGGATGCGCCTCTTTCAACCGTTTGAAGAAGTTGCGGTGCTTCTGTTCGAACTTGATAAGGAACATTTTCCAGTCATCTTCCGTATCGAGGTTATTGGCAAGCAACGTATTTATTTTCTGATAAAGAGGTAATAGAGCTTTCTGCGTATTACGGGAGCAAATCTCATCTACCATCTCTTTCAGTTTCAGGATAAGTTCGTTCTTGTGGATGATGAAAGAGGTCTGGGTAAAGATCTCGGCATCTTTTTCCTCGATTTCATTTTGCAGTTGCTCGTTCATCAAGCGCAGGCGTGTAGCTTCCTGAGATTTCATTCTACGCAAGTGCTTGGTTTGCAGGCGTCGTTTCATCAGGTAGAAGGTGCCGAACAGAGTGGCGATAATGAGTAAGCAGCAGGTAAGATACCACCAGACAGTATTGTACCAGGGAGGGAGTACGTCGAATTCCAGAAGAGTGTCCGGTGAGTAATTGTTTAAGCCGTCCGTGGTACGCAGGCGAAGTGTGTATTTGCCTTGCGGCAAGCGGGCGTAGGAAATGCTGTTCAGTCGCTTCGGGGCACTCCAGGTACTGTCCATTTCTTCCAGTTGGTATTGAACGAAAAGGTTTCCGGCAAAGGCGGCATTGACAGAGAAGCCGACGGTTACCGTATTGTCTTTATAGGGGATATGAATAGTTTTGTTGAGGTCCATGAAACCTGCATTCTGTTCTTTTCCGGCATGAATAAATTCCAGATTAGGGGCGGAAAGTTCCACGGTTTGCCGTTTGCTGCGATGAGAGTCATGGAGGATAAAACCTGCATCCAGGCAAATGAGTGAGAGGGAGTCGTTGAGAACGGAAATATTCTCATAAGCCGTGATGAGTGAAAGATTGTCAGCTTCCACCTTATATGCTTCGCGGATGCGGGCAATGTATCCGTCGTAGAAGAAACGGTAGACAGATGAGCCGGTGATGGCCCAGCTTTCTTCACTATCGATGGGAACGATACGTTTCAGATCGTGTATCGTTTCGAAACATCGGTTCAGATGCTGCTCAAGCTGCAAGTTGTCGTTGACCTCATCATAGATATAAAATTGATCATTGCCTAAGAATAGGATGCGTCCGCCCGATTTGAATAATTGCAGGCGGGCAGGGAGTGAGCTGTCCTTCTCATTACCGTAATACGTATAGTATCGGAAAGCGCTCTGTTCGTCATTCAGACGGCATTTGTAGACGCCGCGACTGCTGGTTTCCAACCAGATATTTCCCAAATGATCTACTTCGGCATTATATATTGGGTCGGCGATCTGGCGCATGGAGTTTAGCTCTCCGGTAGTTCTGTTTAATATCAGGAGTTCATCATAGGTAATGATAATCTGTATTTGTTTTCCATTGATGGTTGCCTCCAGGGTGCGGAAGACTCCTGTATTGATGCGATACGGGTGACGGATATGGAGATCGGGAAGAATTTCCAGCAGTCCGTTAGTATGTGCGCAAAACAACCGTCCGTCTATTTTACGGAAGGACCATACCTGCCCCTGAGTGCCCTCTATCAATTTGAGGGAAGAAAACATATCCAGATCATTGAGCTTGTCATGGCGGGTGTAGTAAATTCCCTGATTCGTTCCGATGAGCAGATTGTCGTGCCAGATAGTAGCATCGTATATGCCGCCGAAGCCACCGTCTGTGGAACGGTAGTAACTTAAACCATCGGTATACCGGATGTAAGCGAGCCCACGGTCAAGGGCTACCCAGATGTTATTTTGATTATCTTCGTAAAGGGATAGAACGGTGTTATTCTGAAGAATGTTAGCAGTGGAGAAGTGATTGAGGATATTTCCATGGGTATCTACTTCATATATGCCACTGAGCTGTGTGCCCAGATAATAGGTGTTCCGTTTGGCGGAATAGATGGCGCAGTTCAGTTCCTGCCCTCTCAATTGTCGCGAGAGGGAGAGGTTCCAAGGGATAAAGTTCTTTTGATCGTAGATATAGATTGCACCGGTGGAAGTACCTACCAGATAACGGTCGGTATCGTAGGGTAGGATGACACGGGTAGTGGTGCCGTTCAGGAATTCGCTCCCAGGGATTTTGTTGAGTATGCCGTCATGCAACTGATAAAGTGCACCATACATTTCTTGTACCCAGTATTCATTACGTACCTTCAGAAGAAGTAAAAAGGCGTTTGGCCCATCAACGGGAGTGATGGTATGGTGATCGTATACGTAGATATGACTGAAAGACTGGAAATACACTTTGTCGCCTTCTATCCAGATACGCCAGAAACTTTGGTTGTCGAGTGGGTTATCCCCATTGATTAATCCTTTCAGTGAAGTGTATTTCAGTTCTCCTGATTGGTCTCGATCCCAGCGTCCCAAGTCTTCGGAGCCCCCACTGTAAATGGTGTGGTGGGATTCTACGGCTATGGCACGTACGAGGCTGGCATCAGGTGTTTGAAAGAGTTTCCATTCCATGCCGTCGGATGCCAGCAGGCCGATGCTGTTACCGAAGTACATGATACCTTTCTCATCTTGGCCGATAGACCAATTCTTGTTGGCAGCGTGATATTTGTCACGTGAGAGGTTGGTGACATAAGGCTTCTGGTTGGCGAGTATGGTGGCACATACAAAAAGGGACACACAGGTTATGATAATGTTTTTTCGGATGTCCATAATAGGTTGAATAAAGGTTAGAAAAGGTCATGACCTTATTGTTATTCTTGGGACAAAGATAATTAATTTAAGGTTAGAGTAAAAATATAGGGGATTTTCTTTATTCACCACAGAGTGACACAGAGTCTCACAGAGTTCAATCTATAAAAAACAAAAAAATGAAACTCAGCGAAACTCTGTGTTACTCTGTGGTGAGCTTATTTAAACCCCAGCTTCTTCAGTCCGGTTTGCACATCGGGATGGCTCATGAATAGTTTCCACAGCAGGCCGGTACGGTAATTTTCTATCATTACAGCGATAGGTCCTTGGTCGATGGCAAGATAGCGTTTAGGATACCAATCTTCCGTTTCGCTGAAAGCGTCATAGAAGCCATAAGGTCCCAATACCTTGTCTCCCATTCCATAGAGATAGCGCATCACTTCCAGTGAGTATTCCGGAGTATAGACAATGGAAGAAAGAGCGGCAGTGGGAGAGATGACTCCGTGATCTGCCGACTCGTTCGGAGCATGGGCAGAGTAGCCGTTGACAGAGTAACTGGCGGTCAGTCCCCAACAATCAGGACCAAAACCTTTCCACTGCTTCGGGTTGCGGATGCAATAGGCGCGGTTGATCAGAGTAAGATTGCGCATTTCATTGAAATAACCGGGACAATACTTATCGGATAAATTTGTCGGGTCCAGTCCGAGGAAAGAATAGTGTGCCCAAAAGAGGGGACCGGCTTCACAACCTTGATAGCGCAGGTGAAGTTCGATATCTTCTACCTTGTGGGGATCGACAATGGCGCCTTTCTCTGCCCAACCTTCATGATAGACAGCCGCGGGAATGCTGTGCGTGGGGGAGGCAGCAGCAAGAATATACATGATGAGACACTCATTGTAACCGTGTACGGGGAAATTCATTTCCCAGCCGTATTCGGGACTCCAGTGCCAATAGAGTACATTCTGATCGTTCCGGCGATAGAAATTCCAGTCAACTTCACGCCACAGTGTGTCGATACGCCCGGCAAGGGCTTGTTCTGCGGGGGAGCCGTTGATGTAATATTGGTGTACGGCAAGCAGACCCTGCATCAGGAAAGCGGTTTCCACGAGGTCACCGCCGTTGTCTTTCTGTCCGAAAGGTTTTACCCGTCCGGTATCTCCGAACCACCAGTGCGGGTAGGCACCGTGGAAACGGTCGGCTGTTTCAAGAAAAGAGACGATGCGCTCCATGCGTGCCAGCCCTTCTTCACGGGTGACGTAACCGCGGTCGATGCCTGCCAACACAGCCATGATTCCGAAGCCACTGCCACCGGTGGTCACTACATTCTGGTCATCTTCGGGATAGATACCATCTATATGGATACGTTCGCATGCCAGTCCGCTATTAGGTTCGGCTCCTTCCCAAAAGTAATTGAAGGTACGGCGTTGCAGGGTGTCCATCAGGGATTCGTCGCTTATCCGGTCCGGTTTTGCTGCCGGGCTTTTACATTGTGTAAAGCCCAGCAACAACAGGAGCAATAATAAGCTATATTGTGTCTTCATACCTATTTCTATCGAAGGATTACATCAACAAGTACGGGATCGTGATCAGAAAGGAAGCCATTCTCCGGCCTGTCCTGAATGACACGATAACGGTTCGTTTTCATGCCGCCGCTCACGAACACATAATCCAGCAAGACACGTTCTTCCAGCGGCAGTCGACCGAAATCATGGAAAGACCAGGATGGACCGTACGTAACGGTTGCCACCTTTGACGCATTTTCCATTCCTCCTTTTTCAAGAGTCTGCAGAGGTGTCTCGTCGGGAGTACAATTGAAGTCGCCGGTGATGATGGCTGGCATGTGCGGGGCAATCTCTTTAATCTTGTTCAGAATGAGTTGTACGCCTTCTTTACGAGCTGTCTCTCCGTCGTTGTCCAGATGGGTGTTGAAGAATACCAACTTCTTCCCGTTACTCTTTTCTTGCAGTATGGCCCAGGTAGTAATACGGTTGTAGGAGGCGTCCCAGCCTTTGATGCCGATGGTTTCGGGCTGTTCACTAAGAGAGAAATTACCGTATTCCACCAATGTGAACCGGTGGCTGTTGAAGAATATCGGGCAATATTCGCCTGCTTCCTTGCCATCGTCACGTCCTACGCCTAAAGCGGTGTATTGGGGAAGACCTTGTTTCAGGTCTTCCATTTGATTGTGACGTACTTCCTGCATACCCAGCAGGTCGGGCTGATAGTAGGTAATCATTTGGCAGACGTTATCTTTGCGATATTTCCAGTTATTGGCACTGTCCGAAGGAGCATCTAGGCGAACATTAAAAGTCATCACCTCCAGTGGCTGTTCATTCTGTGCAGACTGGTTTTTGCAACTGCCGAGAAGCATCAGGCCACACACGCAGGTCAGTAAAGCTATGTGTTTCATGTTTCCTTTGTTTTTATTCTGAATTATCACTTTAAGCTCAAACGGGTTGTTTTTACATGCTGGCTGTTACCGCCGATCATTACATCAAAGTCTCCCGGTTCGGCTACATAGTTGAGATCATAGTCGTAGAAGTGCAACAATTCCGGGGTGATTTTGAAAGAGACCGTCTTACTCTCACCTGCTTTGAGGAAGATTTTTTCGAAGCCTTTCAACTCTTTCACCGGGCGGGTAATGCTTCCCACCAAGTCGCGGATATACAGTTGTACCACTTCCGCACCATCCCGCTTACCGGTATTGGTCACTGTAACTACAGCGGTTACAGAACCGTCCTGGTCCATTGCAGGAGCGCTCAAAGTAATGTCCCCGTATTGGAATGTGGTGTATGACAAACCGTAACCGAACGGATACAGTGGATCATTGTCAACATCCAGATAGTTACTGCGGAACTTCTCGAACCATTTACCTTCTTTCAAAGGGCGGCCAGTGTTCTTATGATTATAGAACAAAGGGATCTGCCCTACATTCTTCGGGAATGTCATGGTCAGTTTGCCACTTGGATTTACATCACCGAACAGTACATCGCCGATAGCATAGGCAGCTTCGCTTCCGCCGAACCATACATTCAGGATAGCGGGTACATTTTCCTGTTCCCAGGTCAGTGTCAATGGACGGCCAGTGAAGAGGGTCAATACAACCGGTTTTCCGGTCTTCAACAATGCTTCCAGTAATGTGCGTTGTACATCGGGAATATTCAGATCTGTCCGGCTTGAACTTTCTCCGCTCATTTCAGAAGATTCACCTAAAGCGGCAACGATGACATCTGCGTTTGCCGCTACCTTCAACGCTTCTTCCAGCATTTCCTTGTCTGTGCGGTTGTCACGGTTCAGCGAACGTCCGAACATGGTGGCGCGTTCTTCGTAAGCGGCGTCACTACTGAGGTTGCTGCCCTTGGCATAAGTGATGTTCACCTTACCTGCCATCATTTCTTTCAACCCTTCATATACAGAAGGATAATCGTTGAGGCGTGCAGCCACACTCCATGTTCCCGGCATGTTGCTACGGGTATTTGCCAATGGACCTATAACGGCAACCGTACCTTTCTTTGCCAATGGCAATACAGGAGCCTGACCGGTTTTTGCCGGTTGATTCTTTAAAAGTACAAAGCTTTCACTCGCAATCTTGCGGGCAACATCACGGTGTTCTTTGGTGAAGATATCCCGTTTCGGGCGCTTCAGGTCACAATATTTGTAAGGGTTGTCAAACAATCCCAGCTTATACTTGGCCTCAAGGATACGGCGACAAGCCTTGTCCAGTGTTTCCATGTCAATCTTTCCTTCGGCTATAGACTTTTTAATGGTACCGATGAAGCCTTCGCTCACCATATCCATATCTACGCCTGCGTTGAGCGCACGTGCCGAAACTGTCTGTAAGTCACCGATACCATGCGCAACCATTTCAGAAATTCCAGTGAAGTCTGTCACTACAAAACCGTCGAATCCCCATTGTTTACGTAGTACATCGGTCATCAACCATTTGTTGGCTGTGGCGGGCACGCCGTCTATTTCATTGAAAGAAGCCATAACGCTACCTACACCAGCCTCTACAGCAGCCTGGTAAGGGTATAGGTATTCGTTGAACATGCGGTTGCGGCTCATATCCACAGTGTTGTAATCGCGTCCGGCTTCTCCGGCTCCGTACAGAGCGAAGTGCTTTACGCATGCCATGATCTCATCGTTTCGTTTCAACTGATTGTTGAGGTCCACTCCCTGATATCCCGACACCATTGCTTTAGCGATGGCGCCTCCCAGGAACGGGTCTTCACCGTTACCCTCGCTGACACGTCCCCAGCGCGGATCACGGCTGATATCTACCATCGGGCTGAATGTCCATGAGATGCCATCGGCACTGGCTTCGGTAGCAGCAATGCGGGCGGACTTTCTGATAGCGTCCATATCCCATGAGCAAGAGAGCCCCAATGGAATAGGGAAGATTGTTTCGTAGCCATGTACCACATCCATACCGAATATCAGGGGGATACCCAGGCGTGATTTCTCTATGGCAAGTTTCTGTACATCGCGGATCTTCTCTACTCCTTTCAGGTTGAGAAGTCCGCCTACCCATCCTTGCTCAATCTTTTTGGCTACATCGCTGTTCTGTGCTTGTCCGGTAACGATTTCACCGGAAACGGGCAGGTTTAGCTGACCGATTTTCTCTTCTACAGTCATCTTCTTCATCAGCGCGTCGATGAAGCGATCCATGTCCTGCGGAGCTTTTTGTGCCTGCATACCGGTAACACCCATCAGGGCAGTAGCCAGCAATAAGCTTGTTTTTCTGAAAACTTTCTTCATGATATGTTTTGTTTGGGCATTTATTTAAGTTTCGCAAGTTAATGATAATCCGGTGCAATCTGTATGTTGTTATCATTAACTTGCGAAAACTAAATTAATTCATAAGGTTACTCATCCTTCGGCTCTTTCAGCAAATCAGGAATCTGAGTATACTGGTTGAAAGGAAGCGGCAAAAGTGCCTTATCTTCAGACCAGCCTTTCAATTCTGTTTTTGCCAGACCGGTGCGTACAAGGTCGTTATAACGTTCGCCCCATTCGCACATCAACTCCATACGGCGTTCGTCGATAACTTGTTGGAAAGTTACATTGGTAAGTTCCGGCATCTTGGCACGTCTTCTTACTTCATTGAATGGAGCGTCACCATTCTTGCCATTTTTGATTTTCGCCTCGGCATTCATCAAGAGAACATCAGCATAGCGGAAAATACGTGCATTATTGTTTGTACCGTATTTCGTACGTCCCGGTGTTAATTGGTTCAGCGGGGTGTATGCTTTACCGTTCCAGCAGTCGGTCTTTTTCGGATCTACTTGCTCCCGGATATAATCACCGTCCGGTGTCGTTTCTCCTGCCAGCAGGAATGAAGTGGTGGCACGTATTGTCTCTCCACGAGCGTATGCCCAGTCACGGAAAGATTTCAGGATACCGCAGTCTCCCCAACCGCTGATGTCACTGCCGGAGTTATTGGGACCTTGACAAACAAACCATTGGTCACCATCAATCAGATCTCCGGAACCATTGCCGAAGTCAGTCATCTGACATTCGAATATAGACTCGTCACAGAGCTTTCCGGGAATCTTCCATAACTGGTAGAAGTCGGGATAGAGTGAGAAATTACCATGCTCAATAATATCGTTTGTCAGTTCTTCTACCTTTGCATAGTTACCCATGTTCAGATGAAACTTGGCAGCCAGCATCTCGGCAGAGAACGCTGTAACGGCTCCCTTGTGTTCACTTTGGTTCGGACGGATACGCGGCATATTATCAATGCCGTACTGCAAATCTTCCAATGCATATTTGTTTACCGCATTGGCAGTGGAGCGGCTCAAATCAACCTGATTATTGTCGCGGAGAATGGTAACCGGACCAAATGCCTGCACCAGACGATAGTAGGCATAAGCACGCATAAACATCACTTCACCACGATATGCCTTATAGTTTTTCATATCGCTATCGTTGGTGATATTCTCAGCGTACAGGTCTAACGATTCAATAGCTGCATTGGCAGTTTTGATAATATTGTAATATTGCATCCACAATTCGTTGAAGCCCCAGAAAGAATCATTATACTTATATTCGCTCAGGTTGTAATAGTCACTGCCATTCCACTGGCCGCTAAATACGTCCTGGTCGCGAATCGTAGTAATTTCCCAGATCACCCAGTGCAAACCACTGGTACGAATCTTTGCATACACGCCTGATACCGGTTGGTACATATTGCTGATATTGGTATAATCCACCTTCTCTTCCGGCACTTTTCCTTCAGGCTCTTTGTCCAGAAAATCATTACAGGATGCGAACGATAATACCATCAAGGCGGACATTATATATATAAAAGGTCTTATTAATGTTTTCATTAGTTCTAAATTATTAATGGGTTATTTCTTAGAAATCAATTTTCAAACCTAAGGTGTAAGTCGATGTCAAAGGATATACTTCGGTATCCCAACCTTGGCTGTCGGACAATTCAGGAGTGAATGCGTTGGCCTTGAAAGTTGTGAACGGACGGTCGGCAGTCAGACTCAGGCGTAAGCCCGGCATGGTATAGTTACCAAACTTGAGGTTACGGAATGTATAACCAAGCGTAATATTCTGAATACGGAAGTAGTCGGCACTTTCTACAAAGTAAGAGCTATACTTCTGGTCGCTTACGTTCCAAGGTTTCAGCAGGGCGGCAGCCGACGGATTGGAGTTCGTGGAACCCGGGCCTGTCCAGCGTTTTTCATATTGGGCGCGGTCGAAGTTATAATTCTGTGAAGAATAACGAAGCGCACGTTTACGGTTGAACATCTGGGCACCGGCCTGTCCGTAGGTAGTCAGCTGGAAGTCGAGGTTCTTGTAGTTAAGGCCGAGGTTGATACCGTAAGTAAAATTAGGAATATAAGAACCTAATGTAGTACGGTCATTTCCGTCAAGAACATTGTTTCCATCGAGGTCGGCATACTTTAAGTCGCCCGGTACACAACCGTTGGCCACTGCAATAGGATCAGCGGCAATTTCTGCCTCTGTCTGATAAACACCTATCATTTTGAATCCATAGAATGAGTTCATTTCCTTACCTACAATATTAACGGTCTTACCGCCTCTGATGATACTGTTACCGTTCAGGTCTTTCACGCGGTTTCTCAAAGTAGAGATGTTTACACCGATATTGTATGAGAAGTCTCTACCGATTTTATCGTTCCAGTTGGCACTTACATCGATACCGGAGTTGAGTATCTTACCATAGTTTCCGGCAAGGGTGGTGGTGCTGAATGGGAGTAGCGGAGCGATCACAGCGTTATTAGTCATACGGTGATAATAGTCAACGTCGATATTCAGACGGTTGTTGAGGGTAATAAAGTTTATACCTGCATTCCATTCTTCAACAACTTCCCACTTCAACCAACTGAAGTATGTACTGTTCTGATAACCTGCAATGGTAGAATTACCAAATACACCGGATGCAGCGTTACCGGTCGCGATAGAAGCAAAACCGTCGCTTGCTGCTACTTGGTCGTTACCCAGCTTACCCCAGCTTGCACGTAGTTTCAGGAAGTCAATCCATTTCTGATCTTTCAAGAATGATTCTTCGGACAGAACCCAGGCTGCACCTACTGAAGGGAAGTAACCCCAATGTTCCTGATATTTGCTGGAACCATCGGCACGCATTGTGAACATCAACAGATATTTGTCATCATAGTTGTAGTTCAGACGGGCGAAGTAAGAAACACCTCTGTAGCAGTAGCCGTCGTCTTTTACGGTAGCACCTGCTGCGTCACCGTTCTTGATGTACCAGTATTCGTCAGCTCCATCGGGAACGTTGCTTGCTTTACCTTCGAACATGCGCCATTGTTCCTGACGCATGGAGTAACCTGCCATGGCGCCGAATCTGTGTTTGCCCCATTGGTCATTATAAGTCAGGGTATTATCCCAGATATAGTTGTAATACTTGTTTTCGTTCTTTGTAAGCTGAGTGGTGGCTGATTGTTGCCAGCTGCTTACGTAGTATTTCGGAGTAAACTCACGACCTTGGGTAGAGAGGAAACTATAGGAATAGTTCGTCTTGAAATTCAATTTGCTGGGAATAAAATCAATCTGAGCGTAGAAGTTGCTCAATACCTGATAGTTTTCTTTGCTTGAATCGAAATACTTGGCAGTTGCGACAGGATTATAGAAGTTTGATGTATAACCGATTGCATCCGGAGAACCAAATTTGTCAGGAAAAGACTTTTCATTGTACTTGTCGTCATAAAGAGCCACGATGGGAGGACAGTTGAACGCTTTCTGCCATGCCTGATTGTTAGGCACTTGTTGTGTGGAGTTACTAAACACACCGTTGAAACCGACTTTCAGCCAGTTTGTAGCATCATAATCGACAGAACCACGGAAGTTCATACGTTTGTAGTTGTTGTCAACATCCATAATACCATCTTGATACAAATAGCTTACGCCGACAGCATACACCGCTTTTTCGGAACCACCATTAATGTTTAAACTGTGGTTTGTGATAGCGGCAGTGCGCAGAAGCTGGTCGTACCAGTCGTTGTCTGCTCCAAAAGTCCAATTATGGAAGTCGGGGTCATCATAACTACCGCCGTATTTGTCGATGGATTGTGTGAAGTGAGTCTTATAGGAGTCGAAGTTACCTTCGAGAAGCATAGTTGCATATTCGTGTGCATTACAGAGTTCGAGCACATTGGATGCTTTCTGGATACCTACATAACCGTCATAAGTGATCTTTGCTTTCTGGTTACGCGAACCTTTTTTGGTGGTGATGAGAACTACACCGTTTGCAGCGCGTACACCATAGATAGCGGCAGCCGAAGCATCTTTCAGGATAGACATTTCCTGAATATCCGCGTTGTTCAGGAAGTTGATGTTGTCGTAGAACATACCATCTACAACGAACAACGGCTTACTGTTGGAGAATGAACCGATACCACGGATCTGTACGGTAGGACCTTCACCCGGAGCACCATTATTTACGATATTGACACCGGGAACTTTTCCTTGGAGGGCTGCCATAGGGGTGGTAGAAGGTACGGCAGTCAGAGCCTCACCTTTAACTACGGTAATGGGAGCCGTCAGGTCTTTGGCCTTTGCAGCACCATAACCGATTACGATAATTTCTTCCAACTGCTGTGAATCCTCTTTCAATGTCACATTGATAGCCGAACGTCCGTTCACTTTTATATCTTGCGGTAACATACCTATATAACTAAAAGTGAGTGTTCCGTTTTCCGGAACGTTCGTTAATGTATATTTACCGTCTAAATCGGTAACTACACCGTTGCTGGTACCTTGCACGAGGATGGATACACCAATCAGTGCGTCACCCGATGTGTCGGTTACGGTACCTGTTACTGTTCTTGTCTGGGAGAGTACGGGCATTGCTACCAATATGAGGCACGCCGTCAAGAATAGATTCTTTAGCCATAAGGCTTTTTTCAGAAGATGTGTTTTACTCTTCATCGCATTAAATTTTTTTAGGTGGATAACTCTTTTTGTTTTCTTCTTAGCTCTGCGCAGTGCTCGAATTAAACTTCATCGCAAATGTAGAAATTTCGATGTGCGAACTGCAAAAAAGATATTCACCACCAATACATATCCCTGATTTTTAACAAATCGGGGACTACTCATTTACTACTCAAATCAATTTAATGCATTGTTTATGAGATAGATAAAGAATAAGGACGGTGTGAGCGATCTTGTGGGATAATAAAAGTAGGGTTGTCGGAAGTCACCACAGATTACACGGATTAACGCAGGTGAAAAGTGAATAGATAATTATTCAAAACTGATAATCTGTGAGAATCCGTGTAATCTGTGGTGAAAAAACTTTTGCCGTATAGGCTTTTCTTATTTATTTATCTGTTGAGAATCCCAGTTTCTGCAATCCGTTTTGCACATCCGGATGGCTCATAAATAGTTTCCATAACAGGCCAGTACGATAGTTCTCTATCATGACGGCAATAGGTCCCTGATCGATAGCAAGATATCGTTTGGGATACCAGTTCTCTGTTTCGGAGAAAGCATCGTAGAAACCATAAGGACCGAATAGCTTATCGCCCATGTCGTAGAGATGGCGCATCACAGCGAGCGAATAGTCCGGGGTATAGACAATGGACGAAAGAGCGGCTGTAGGAGAGATGACTCCCTGGTCATCCCGCTCGTTTGGCATGTGGGCGGCGTATCCGTTGACGGAGTAGCTGGCAGTCACTCCCCAACAGTCCGGACCGAAACCTTTGTAGTGCTTCGGATTTCGGATGCAATAAGCACGGTTCACGAGGGTCAGATTACGCATTTCATCGAAATAGCTGGCGCAGTATTCATCTTTTAGATGAGTCGGATCTAATCCGAGGAAGGAGTAATGTGCCCAGAAGAGGGGACCAGCTTCACAACCCTGATAGCGCAGATGAAGTTCGATATCTTCTACTTTATGGGGTTCGACGATGGCGCCGTTCTGTGCCCATCCCTCATGATAGACGGAGGCAGGAACGCCGTGCGTGGGTGAGGCAGCGGCAAGCAGGTACATGATGAGACATTCGTTGTAACCATGCACGGGGAAGTCCATTGCCCAACCGTATTCGGGACTCCAATGCCAGTAGAGTACATTCTGGTTGCCCTGGCGATAGAAATTCCAGTCGACATCACGCCAAAGGGTATCGATGCGTTTGGCAAGTGCCTGTTCTTGGGGAGAACCGTTGACGTAATATTGGTGTACGGCAAGCAGTCCTTGTATAAGGAAAGCTGTTTCTACGAGGTCGCCACCGTTGTCTTTCTGTCCGAAAGGCTTTACCTTGCCGGTGTCTCCATACCACCAGTGAGGATAGGCACCGTGGAAGCGGTCGGCTTTTTCAAGGAAAGAGACTATCTTTTCCATACGCGCCAGACCTTCTTCACGAGTGATGTAGTTGCGGTCGATACCTGAAAGTATCGCCATAATGCCGAAGCCGCTACCGCCGGAAGTAATGACGTTCTGGTCTTTTTCGGGGTAGATACCATCCATGTGGATACGCTCGGGGGCAAGACCGCTGTTAGGCTCCGCGCCTTCCCAGAAGTAATTGAAGGTTCGCCGTTGAACGGTGTCCATGAGGGCATCATCGGAAAGTTGGGCGGCACTTCCGGTCTTGGCATTCTTGCAGGCTCCGAGGAGAAGCAAGAAGAAGAGGGGAAGATAGGTTGTTAATTGTTTCATAATTAATAAGGGGTTAGGGATAATAAGCTGTGAGTTATTTCAGTGTCAACTTCGCTGTCTTCACAGCTTGGCTGTTTCCACCGATCATGATGTCAAAGTCACCCGGTTCGGCTACGTAGTTCAGGTCGTAATCATAGAAGCGAAGCAGATCACGCGTGATAGTGAATGATACCGTTTTGCTTTCTCCGGCGCGAAGGAAGATTTTATTGAAACCTTTCAACTCGCGTACAGGGCGGGTGATGCTTCCTACGAGGTCGCGGATATAGAGTTGAACTACTTCCGCACCGTCATGTTTACCAGTATTGGTGACGGTGACTACGGCTGTAACAGAACCATCTTTTCCCAATGTCGGTGTGCTCAATGCAATGTCACTGTACTGGAAAATGGTATACGACAATCCATAACCGAAGGGATACAGCGGTTCGTTATCCACATCCAGATAGTTTGAACGGAACTTTTCGAACCATTTGCCTGCCGCCAGTGGCCGACCGGTATTCTTATGATTGTAGAACAAAGGTATCTGGCCTACATTCTTCGGGAAAGTCATGGTTAGTTTTCCACTCGGATTGACGTCACCGAACAGAACATCGCCAATGGCATAAGCCGCTTCACTGCCTCCGAACCATACATTCAGGATGGCAGGTACATGCTCCTGTTCCCAGTTCAGCGTCAACGGCCGACCGGTAAAGAGGGTTAGTACTACGGGTTTACCCGTTTTCAGTAAGGCTTCCAACAAGGTATGTTGTACATCGGGCAAGCCGAGTTCGGTGCGGCTTGAACTTTCACCGCTCATTTCAGAGGATTCTCCCAAGGCAGCTACGATAACATCGGCGCCGGCTGCAACTTTCAGTGCTTCGTCCAGTAACTCCTGGTCCGTGCGATTATCGCGGTTCAATGAACGGCCGAACATGGTGGCACGTTCTTCGTAAGCTGCATCGCCGATGAGGTTACTACCTTTGGCATAGGTGATGTTAACCTTGCCTGCCATCATTTCTTTCAAGCCTTCGTATAAAGAAGGATAATCGTTGAGGCGTGCGGCTACGCTCCAGGTGCCCGGCATGTTGCTGCGGGTATTTCCGAGAGGGCCGATGACGGCAACTGTACCTTGTTTCTTCAACGGAAGCACGGGGGAAGCAGTTACGGGTGACGAGCTATGAGCTGCGAGTGGCTGTGCGGTGGCGGGGGCATTCTTCAGGAGAACAAAACTTTCGCCGGCAATTTTGCGGGCGGCGTCACGATGCTCTTTTGTGAAGATATCCCGCTTCGGACGGTTCACGTCGCAGTATTTATAAGGATTGTCAAACAGTCCCAGCTTGTATTTCGCTTCCAATATCCGGCGGCAGGCTGTATTCAACGTGCCCATTCTTACTTTTCCTTCTTTAATGGATTTCATCAGTGTACCGACGAAGCCCTCACTTACCATATCCATGTCCACCCCTGCATTAAGAGCGAGTGCACTGACGGTTTGCAAGTCGCCGACACCATGCTCTATCATCTCTGAAATGCCTGTGAAGTCCGTTACCACAAACCCTTCGAAGCCCCACTGGCTACGCAGCAAATCGCTCAGCAGCCATTTGTTTCCGGTGGCGGGAATACCGTCTATTTCATTGAATGACGCCATCACACTACCCACTCCGGCCTCTACGGCAGCCTCATACGGGTACATGAATTCATTGAACATCCGGTTGCGGCTCATATCTACTGTATTATAGTCGCGTCCGGCTTCTCCGGCTCCATACAATGCAAAGTGTTTTACGCAAGCCATGATTTCATCGTTGCGGTGCAATTGGTCTTGCAGATTGGCACCCTGGTATCCGTATACCATTGCCTGTGCGATAGCTCCACCCAGGAACGGATCTTCTCCCGAGCCCTCGCTGACACGTCCCCAACGTGGGTCGCGACTGATGTCTACCATCGGACTGAATGTCCAGGAAATGCCGTCGGCACTTGCTTCGATGGCTGCAATACGGGCGGATTTCTCGATAGCCGCCATATCCCAGGTGCAGGACAATCCCAATGGAATGGGGAAGATGGTTTCGTAGCCATGTATCACATCCATGCCGAACAGCAGGGGAATACCGAGGCGTGATTTCTCTACTGCCAGCTTTTGCACTTCAAGAATACGGTCTACACCTTTTAGGTTGAAGAGTCCGCCCACCAATCCTTTTTCAATCTTTTGTGCCACGTCGCTACTTTTGGCCTGTCCCGTGGTGATGTCTCCCGTGACGGGTAGGTTCAATTGTCCGATTTTCTCTTCCACGGTCATCTTCTTCATCAGTGCGTCGATGAAGCGATCCATGTCTTGCGGTGACTTTTGAGCCTGTGCCGCCGCTATGCTCATTAAAGCGCTGATCAGCAACAGGCTTGTTCTTTTGAGTATTTTCTTCATATTTTTTTATTTATATAAGTTAGAGTCCGGTAAGGAGATACTTTGCGTTTGTTTGTTTCTCCAGTTGGAACTACCAGTTTCAAGCGATGAAACTGCCGGTTTCTCGGTGTGAAACTGAGAGTTTCAAGGCATGAAACCAATGGTTTCACACCGAGAAACTTTTAGTCACCTGCCGGCATCTTTCTGATATCCCCTGTTTAATTCCTAATTGATTAATAATCGGGGTTTTGTATCAATACACCGTTTGATTTATCTATCTCTGTTTGCGGCAATGGCAGCAGTGCGTTTTTAGGCTGATAGTTCTTTCCGGCAGCCTGAAGCACTTCTTGTGCGATACCCCAACGTACGAGGTCATAGAAACGGTCGGGCTCTAATCCCAGCTCTACGCGGCGTTCGTGACGGATAGCTTCACGCAATACACTCTGATCCAGAGACTCTACTTTAGGAAGTACATTGGTCAGTGTGCCGCGGGCATGTGCGCGTACTTGTTCCAGATAACCGCTTGCTTCGCCCATCAAACCTTTTTCGTTGGCAGACTCGGCAGCCATCAACAGCACGTCTGGGTAACGGATCAGGCGGATATTTACCCAGAAGCCCATGCGGGTATACTTGCGGCGCAAGGCTGGGTCGGTGTATGCTTTCTTGTTGAAGTAAGCGCCCATGGCGGTAGAAACGGGCGATTCGCCATAAGGTGTATTGGTATTCTCCGGTGTGATGGGGTCGTCATTACTGTGGCGGAAGTAAAGCAGTGTAGCATTCTTACGCGGATCACCCGGTTCGTAAGCTTTACCCATCAGGGTGGTGCCCATGTGCCAGCCCCATCCCAAATCCCAATCGCCTGCTCCGCGCACACCCTGTACCTGGCAGAATTGGCTGCCGATACTACCATCTTCTTTCATGGCATCGGTGGCTTCACATTGCAGTTCGAAGATACTTTCACCACAGTTCTCACCTTCTACGGTGAAGACTTTATCTACCGGAGTATTCAGGTTATAAATGCCGGAGTTGATTACTTCGGTAGAGGCTGTATACATATTGTCCCAATCGTTACGCATCATGTAGGTGCGTGCGTGCAGGGAACGTGCGGCACCCCAGGTGACGCGTCCGGTGTAGTCACTGTTCCATCGCAGTGGCAAGCAATCCTCGGCTGTGGTCAGGTCCTTGTCGATCTGTTCGTATATCTTCTTAGCAGTGGTTTTGGGGACATTGGCATCGGAAGCCTCGACTACTTTAATGGTTACCAAGGGAACTTCACCGAAGGCACGTACCAAGTTGAAGTAACAGTAAGCACGGAAGAAGAGGGCTTCGCCCTTGGTACGGATATTTTCGGTATCGTCCTTGTTTTCGCTCTTCTCTATATCGTCCAGGATTTCATTGCACTGGTAGATGATTTTATAGTTCTGGCTCCAGTATGCGCCCAGAGGACCATTGGAAGCTGTATACTCGAAGTCATCGTACATTGCAGCCTGCTCGCCACCGTCACCGGCATCACTGCCTTTCTCAGAATCTTCACTGCGTACCATGTGTATCATGAAAGCGGGGATACCTGCGGTAATATCATAACCACGCATCAAGTAGTAGACATTGTACATCTTTCCGCCTACAAGGGCGTTGGGAGCGTCGTCTTCCGTGAACTGTCCCAGTGGGTCGCGGTCCAGGAAGTCATTACAAGCACTGAATGAGAGGGCGGTTGCACCAATCAACAGGGATAGGATATATTTCTTTATCTTCATATTCTTTGTTGTTAGATGGTTTATGATACTGCTTTAGAACGTTAAGTTGAATCCAAACGTATAAATCGCCGGCATCGGATAACTTCCGTCGTCTACCCCGAAGGCGATGGCTGAGCCACCCAGTTCAGGCGTATATCCGGTGTTATGCTTCCATGTTTTCAGGTTTTGGATATTCACATAAAGTTTCAATGCCTGCATACCGATCTTGGAAATCAGCGCCTTATCAAAGTTGTAAGCCAGTGATACGTTGCGGATGCGGAAGAAGGAGCCGTCTTCTATATAATATTCGGAATTCATATTGTTGATGGTATGCTTCGTGTTCAGCAACGGCTGGGTATTGCTGGTACCCTCTCCATGCCAACGATCCATGCGTTGTGCCATGAAGTTGAACTGGCTCCAGTTGTAGTTATCCCAGGTACGGTAAATCTGGTTACCGCCTTGTCCCATCATATCTACTGCCAACTCCCAGTTTTTATAACCTACTCCGAGAGTGATGCCATAAGTAACATTAGGAGTCGGGTCACCAATCATGGTACGGTCGGCGGTGGTGATTTCACCGTCACCGTTCACATCTTTAAACTTCAAGTCACCCGGAGTGACGGTTGCAAGCGTATTTTTCGGTGAACTGTTAATCTCTTCCTGAGTCTGGTAAACACCTTCTACTTTGTAACCATAGAAGTAGCCGATAGGATAACCTGCCATTGTATAACTTTGGCTCTTATCTCCGGCAATGATGGAGTATCCATCCTGTACAAGGCTTAATACCTTGTTCTTAATTGTAGTCAGGTTGGCCCCGACGTTATAATTCCAGTCGCCGATCTGGTCGCGCCAGCTCAGTGCAAGTTCCACACCCAGGTTTTCGATAGATCCCAGGTTACCGATGCCCGGCACGGTTCCTGAGATACCGGGAACTTCTGCCAGCAGGTCCTTAGTTTTCTTCTTGTAATATACACCCTCAAAGTGCAGACGGTTGCGGAAGAAGTTGGCTTCGGCACCTACTTCCCATGCTTCTACTTTTTCCCAACGCAGGTTCGGGTTAGGGAGATAGGCAAGCTGATAGCCCGGATAAATGGCGGACGGAGTACCGAATACTGCGGAATAGGCATTGCTCAGCAAAGGCTCTGCCGGATAGGCTCTATCCAGGTTTTGGTTACCCAGGGTACCCCATGATCCTTTCAGTTTCAACATATCCAGCCATTCGATACCTTTCATCCATTCCTCTTCGCTCATCAACCAACCCAGACCTACGGAGTAGAAATTCTGCCATTGGTTTCCTGTATAAGAGAAAGCGGAAGAACCGTCGCGGCGGTAGGAGCCGTTGAACAGGTATTTGCCTTTATAGTTATAGAGAATACGTGCCAGTACAGATACTGTAGAACGTTCCCATTGTGTACTACCGTTGGTTGCAGTGGCGGCATCGCCGATACTTACATACCATTTGTCCGGATTGTCCGGAATGACCAGTCCTACGCCTTGTGTGCGTCCGGCATTCAGATTTTCGAGTTTATTATAATAGGTGGTAAAACCGGCGGTGGCTGTCAGACTATGGTCGCCCCAGGAGTTGGTATAAGTCAACAGATAGTCGCTCTGCACTTTCATCTCGGTCTCTTTAGCCTGAGTCACTCCGGTCTTGCCGGTGCCCAATGTAGCTATGTCATCCTCGGCACTGGCATCATACACTTTAATAATCGGTGTGTAAGTCCGTGTGCTGTTCGATGCATAATCCAGCGAGAACATGGCTTTGAACTGAAAGTGTTGCAGGAAGTCCCATTGCCCGTATATGTTGCCCGAACCGCGGTAGTTCTCCGCCTTTGTGGTATTTGCCTTCAGTTCAACGTCCACCATCGGGTTATTCATCTGCGCTTTCTGGAAGCCGGGGAGGGAGGTATACAATCCATATTCTTTGTTATACACCTCTGCTACCGGAGCTGCCCGCAAAGCAGTGGCAACACTCTTTGAATCAGCTGGCAGCATACGTGCACCGTTAAACTGGAAACCTACTTTGAAGTTGTCCGTCACTTTATAATCATTGCTGATGTTTAGTGTGATTTTGCTGTACTTCTCGTGCTTGATGTTCCCTTGTTCGTAGGCATAACCTGCGCCGAGGTAGAAACTGTGCCTGTCGGAAGCACCTGTAATGCTGATGTTGTTGTTCGTAATGAATCCGGTCTGGAAGATTTCGTCCTGCCAGTTGGTGTTACCTGTCCAGTCCGAGAAATTATATTCCGGATTGCCTTCATTTCTCAACTGTTCGTTATACAGCAGTTTGAAACCATCGGCATCTACCATTGCAATTTTATTGGTAATGGCTTTGAAGCCGAACGAACCGTTGATGTTTACCCGTGTCTGTCCCTCTTTCGCTTTCTTGGTGGTGATGATGATTACACCATTGGCACCACGCACACCGAAGATGGCAAGTGAGGAAGGGTCTTTCAGGATTTCCATTGACTCGATATCCTGCGGGTTCAGGAAGTTGATGTTGTCATTGAACAGTCCGTCCACTACATACAAGGGCTTGTAACCATTGATAGAGTTTGTACCGCGTACGCGGATTTCCGGGTCGGCACCTGCCTTACCGGAGTTGATGATTTGTACACCGGCCACTTTACCTTGCAGGGCAGACAGTGGGTTGGCAACAGGTTTGTTGGCAATTTCATCACCTTTAATGTTGGTGATAGATCCTGTCAGGTCACGCTTTTTGGCGCTACCGTAACCGATGACCACTGTTTCGGCAAGCATTTGCGAGTCTTCTTTCATCTGTACATTGATGACGCTTTGGTTACCTACTTTAATGCTTTGCTTCTCCATGCCTACGTATGAGAAGTCAAGGGTGGCATTTGGCGGAACTTGGATTGAATAATCACCATCCAGTCCGGTCACTACACCGGTATTGGTGCCTTGTACCACAATGGATACACCAATCAACGGTTCTTTAAATGAGTCGGTAACGACACCGGTTATGGTCCGTTCCTGAGAAAATGCGGCAGTGCCTATCAGCAGGAAACATACCGTCAAGAATAGATTTTTAAGCCTTAGGGCTCTCTTCATAGGAGGGTTCAGGTTTCTCTTCATTGCATTAAATTTTTATGTGAATGATATATTGCATCAGAACAATGCAAATGAAAAAAAGATTTCGAGGTCATTCAAATCCCGGTTTTTTAACACAATTCCTTTAGCCTACTATGAATTAAGTAGGTTGGAAAGATACCTGCATTTCTTTTGGGTGTAAGTACAAAAAATAATATCTTTGTATTATCGTAATGGATGTTACCGTAATGACTGTTGCGATAATGATGATTTATTTATTAAAAGCATAGTTTATTATGAAATTCTATGATCGTGAAGAAGAACAAGAATTATTAGAGAATATCCGTGAAGCTTCCCTGCAAGAGTCGCAAATGACTGTTCTATTCGGTCGGAGGCGTATTGGAAAAACCCAATTGGCGCTACAGTGTACCGCAGGAAATCTGACTCTTTATTTCTTTGTTGCGCGTAAGGCGGAAACTTTGCTTTGCCAGGACTTCGTAGAGGAAGCTGAAAATAAGTTAGGATTGCCTATTGGCAGTTATGTTTCTTTTGCCAAGTTATTCCGTCACTTGCTTATTATCTCCCGGGAACGTCCCTTTAATCTTATTATTGATGAATTTCAAGACTTTCAGCGTACTAACCCCTCTATTTTCAGTGAAATACAAAGAGAGTGGGACTTGAATAAGGGGACTTCAAGAATGAACCTTATTGTTAGTGGTTCTATCTATTCGTTGATGCACCAGATTTTTGAAGATCGGAAAGAGCCTCTTTTCTCCCGTGCCGGGCAGATGATACATTTGAAACCATTCAAGGTGGAGGTGTTGAAGGAGATATTGGCCGATCACAATCCATCCTACCATCCCGATGATCTTTTGGCGCTTTATTCATTTACAGGAGGGGTAGCGTGGTACGTCAATCTGTTTATGACAAATAAGGCATATACCAAGGATAAAATGATTGGTTTGTTGGTACGTCCCAACTCTCCTTTTTTGAATGAAGGGAAGAATTTGCTTATTGAAGAGTTTGGACCGGATTACTCCATTTACTTCTCTATCTTAGAATGTATAGCCGGCGGAGACTATACTCGTGGAGAAATTGAAAATCGTTTGGGAAAGGCAGAGATTGGCGGCTATTTGGCTAAGTTGGAGAAATATTATTCTTTGATAAGTAAGAAACGCCCTATTTTCTCTAAGGAGAACTCTAAACAAGTACGCTATTGCATAGCTGATAACTTCCTTACTTTTTGGTTTCGCTTTATTTATCGTTATCAAGGGTATATTGAATCCGGTGCATTGAAACTGGTGGAAAATATAATCCGTCGGGATTATGATGTCTTTTCAGGAAGTATGCTGGAGCGCTATTTCCGTGATAAATTTATGCAATCTGGTTTATATACTGATATTGGTATGTACTGGAATCGAAAAGGAGAAAATGAAATCGATCTTATTACATTGAATGATTTGGATAAGACGGCTGCCATTTACGAGATAAAAAGAGATGAATCTCGGTATAGCATTACCAAACTGGAAGAGAAAGTGACAAGTCTATTGGAGGCGGAAAAGGAATTGAAAAAATATAGTCTTGATTTAGGGAAGCTCTCATTGCGGGATATGTAGAAAAGTTAGTTGCCGGAAGAAAAGATGTCACCGAATTTGTCACCGAATGCTGTGTGTTTTTTTTAAGGTGACAGCTTAAAAAAAACAAAAAACCCACTAAAATTGCAGTTTTAGTGGGTTTTTGACTGTAAATGTCTTGTTAATAGTGCGGGTGATAGGACTCGAACCTACACGCCTCTCGGCACCAGATCCTAAGTCTGGCGCGGCTGCCAATTACGCCACACCCGCAGTGGCTTTCTTGTTAAGCGGTGGCAAAGATAGAAAGTTTTTTCTTTCTGGCAAATAGTTTGGCATAGAAAGTGTTTATTGAACTACTTTTAAGAGTTCACGTGCCCGTTCTATAATGGCATCACTTTTGGTATCATCCTCATCCATATCTACTTTCTCGTCTGGATCAATGCCGAATTCGATATGTTGTTTGTCTGCATCCAGGTGGGGGCTGGCGGAGAAACGTACGCCCCAACCATTCGGAAGCTCTGAAGAAAAAGGTAATCCCGAACCGCCACCGGTCTTGTCACCTACCAGAGTAACGTTAGGAAAATAGCGCATCGCATTTACGAAATCATTTGTTGCGCTATAAGAGTGACGGTTGATGAGAAGCATTACTGGTTTTTGCCAACGGATGCTATTGGAGGGCTCCAAATAAATGGGTTTGGGATCAGAGAAGTCACTGTGTCCCTTCCCGGTCTTATGCTGGATATATCCCGTCAACACTTTCTCATTAGTGAAGCGGGCCGCTATACGCTCTGAATTGGTCAGATTTCCGCCACCATTGTTGCGAACATCCAGAATCAGGCCACTACATGGAGCAAGGTAAGAAAGTACCTCATCCAGATTGCCGTTACCGACACCACTGGAGAATGATTCATAATAGATATATCCGATATTGTCATCCAGAATCTTATATTTCATGCCGGCAGCGATGCGGTACGTCTTTCCGAGATATTGCCGTTCGATAATACCTTCGTTGAAGTTTCGGGGATAATCCAGATACCAGTCCCAGTAACGGGCCACATTTGAAGAACTGTACAGATTCACATGACCGTCTTTCAGTTCCGCCAGCATACTGTCAAGCACTTGGAACAATCCGTCATTACCCATGTTGGACGTAATGAGAGGTTGGTATTTATCATGGATGGCATCCCAGTCTATTTGTTTGTAATCCAGGAAACAGTATTGCTCGTCAATGATCTTCCACAAAGCTTCGAAGTTTCCCTGTGGTGAATTGTTGAACTCTTCCTCCCGGATACAGCTGGATAGCAAAGGCAGTATCATGAGTGCTACTCCCAGCCATCTAAACTTACTATGATATATTTCTTTTATTCCCATTATTCTATCCCCTTATCACGATGTTATCGCTTTATCACTTTATTTTTTCTTCTTGTCACGAATGAGAAACAATTCTTTTACGAAACCTACCATAAGCACATGCGAATAGGTATGCGTCTTTATATCATTTACCTTGGACTGTTGCGCATCCCAGAGATAGGCTAAACGCATTTTGGCTCTTCCTACCGGGAAATCAACAGTCAACATCTGCCGCAGGGATGGCTGGTTGTGTAGGGAAGTGAAATTAATCACCCCGTTCCAGTTGCCCAACGTAAATATTTCGTAGTACGACTGTCCGTAGTTGGGTGAGAACATAATACCTGCAAAAGGCAAGTTAACCTGATAGCGCAGGCTAATCGGATAGTTCTTGATTCTTAAATCCCATATTGCCATTCCCGATGCATCCAGATTGATGTAAGCGCGTGCCTGTGCCGGGTTGTTGCCATTGCGCAGATTGTAGACAAAGCCACCATTTAAGTCGATAAGTCCTCCGGCAAGTAATTTGAAGTTAGAAGTAATCGGAAAATTATAATGCAATCCGTAATTCCAGTTTGCCAGACCGGAGAACGTATTGTTGTTGTCCACCCGGTTGTGTGTATAGCCTAAGTCTGCCTGGAAGAAACTTTGCAGAGATACATTACCGTTCATCCACTTCGTCATGCGCATACTTTCGCGGGAAATACGGAAGTCAACGCCTTTGTATTCCTGCGGTGACAGGTAGGTGTCGAATACGTTCGTGAAACCGACACCATACATTGTGGCGCGGGTTATAAAGCGTGTCCTTGCAGAAGAGTCCGCCCTCAGCTCTTGCAGCGCCTTGTCTTCAACACTTTGCGCTTTTATACTTCCACCTGCCAAAAGCAGGCATCCCACTATTACACCAATCTTATATAACTTCATTGATATAGTTGCTTATCACTAATCACTAATCATTAATCACTTAGAACAGCTTCATCTGCCCCGTTATTTCATCCCGGATATCATCTTCACTCTTTCCATGATCGGGGTCTAAAATTTCCGGCTCTTCTTCCTCCTGATCTTCTGTGTCCTGCGAAACCTCCGGCTGTCGTGTAGGTTCCAGTTCGTTGACAGTTTCCATTGTGAACGTAGTGATACGTTTACCTTTTGCTTTGAAACCTTTTACGGCGATAAATTCATCAGCCTCTATAATCATGGGTTCACGGAAACTGTCGTGTCCGCCGAATATGATTTCCAGGCGGGGATAACATTCGTCCGTCAGTAAGATGAGGCGATTGTTCTTGTTCTCTCCCAGATAGTTCTGCTTGCGGTTGGTTGCTTCCATACAGAAACGTTTGATATATGGGAAATTCTGTTGATCCGCGTCATAAAGTACGGCTGTCCATACCTTGTTCGGATCAAACTTCTCTAATATACGAATATTGGCTTCATAGTGGTTGCTGAGATCGAAGTTGGTGATGTAGAACTCTCCGTTATCATGCACCACCAAGATACTGTCGTCGCTCTGGAATTCTCCCAGGTATTCACCTCGTCCGTCATAATTAAGGCGAAGTATGTCACGGTCGAACCAAACTTTTCGTCCGCCCAGAGTAGAACCTCCACGCTGCTTCAAGGCGATCTTGTGCACCGGAAGCTTGGTTAGAATGTTTCCCCTTGCCTGGCGTCCCTTAATGCCGATGGCACTAAAGTCTTCTTCGAAGATAATGCGTCGTACCCGTGGATTGGGTTTCAAGGTTACTTTGATGACTTCCGCTTCCCCGTTGGGGTTGGCAGTGAAGTACATGATGCGTGAATCGGGTGTGCCTTGCGTCACATCATATTCGCGATCACGGATAATGCTTGTCACTGCAAAACGCTTGATATAATGTGTACCCTCTTTTCCGTCACGGTAAACCACATTGTAGATGGTGCGCTTATCGTTTTTCTTGAATACATTGGCATAAAGAATATTCTTGCCCACAAATTTCTTGTCGGAAACAGGAGTAACCAGATATCGTCCGTCCCGGAAGAAGATAATGACATCGTCGAGGCTGGAACAATTTGAGAGGAATTCATCTTTCTTCAGACCTGTGCCGATGAAGCCTTCTTCGCGATTGATGTATAATTTTTCGTTGGCTTCCACTACCTTGCTTGCCTCGATGGTATCGAAGTTGCGCAATTCTGTACGGCGCGGGAAATTCTTGCCATATTTGTTTTTCAGCATCAAATACCAGTCTACCGTATATTCCACGATATTAGCCAGGTGATGGTCTATTTCCTCTATGTCCGCTTTCATGCGGGCAATGAGTTCTTCCGCTTTGTCGGAGTTGAACTTGAGGATGCGCCCCATCTTTATTTCCATCAATTTGAGGATATCTTCCTTGGTTACTTCGCGTACGAATTGTGGATAATAAGGCGTCAGACGTTCGTCGATGTGTTCGCAAGCAGCATCCATATTTTGGGCCTGCTCAAATTCCTTGTCTTTATAAATGCGTTCTTCAATGAAGATCTTTTCCAGTGAGGCAAAGTGCAGACTTTCCAGTATTTCGTCTTTGCGTATTTCCAACTCCTGGCGCAGCAGGGATAAGGTGTTATCTACTGATTTTCTCAGTATATTGCTCACGGTGAGGAAGTGAGGTTTCTGATCGTCGATGACGCAACAATTGGGCGAAATGCTTACTTCGCAATCAGTGAAAGCATACAAGGCATCTATCGTCTTGTCCGAGGAAACACCAGGCGCCAGGTGAACCAATATCTCTACGTTGCCAGATGTCAGGTCTTCTACCTTCTTTATCTTGATTTTGCCTTTTTCGCTTGCCTTTACAATAGAGTCGCAAACACTGGCTACCGTTTTCCCGTAAGGAATTTCTTTGATAGCAAGTGTCTTATTATCAATCTTTTCAATTTTAGCGCGTATGCGTACCGCACCGCCACGTTCTCCGTCATTGTATTTAGAAACGTCGATGCTGCCACCTGTCTGGAAATCCGGATACAGTTTGAATTCCTCTTCATGCAGATAGTGGATGGATGCATCGCAAAGTTCATTGAAGTTATGGGGAAGTATTTTGGATGAAAGACCTACCGCAATACCCTCTACTCCTTGTGCCAGCAGCAAAGGAAATTTAACAGGCAGGGTTACCGGTTCTTTGTTTCGTCCGTCATAGGAAAGTTTCCATTCGGTAGTTTTGGGATTGAACACTACATCGAGGGCGAATTTCGACAGGCGTGCTTCAATGTAACGGGGAGCAGCAGCGCCGTCACCGGTGAGTATATTACCCCAGTTTCCCTGACAGTCTACGAGTAAATCCTTCTGTCCCAATTGTACCAATGCATCGCCGATAGAAGCGTCACCGTGCGGGTGAAACTGCATGGTATGTCCTACGATGTTCGCTACTTTGTTGTAACGTCCATCTTCCAAACGCCTCATGGAGTGCAGGATACGTCTCTGCACAGGCTTCAAACCATCATTGATGTGGGGCACGGCACGCTCCAGAATAACGTATGAAGCATAGTCCAGAAACCAATTCTGGTACATACCGCTTAGTTGGTATTTTGCTTTTACGTCTTTCGTGTCAGCGGGTTTATAATCCGAATGTCCTTCGCTCCCTTCCGGGAGTCCGTTTTCCAAGTCGTCTTTTGGTGCTTCAAAGTCTTCGCTCATATCTGTTCCGGGAATATCTATTCTGAATAATCACTGAATTTTTCAGTCGAACGCAAAATTACTAAATTTCTCGGGAAAACCTGCAAATGAAGGTTTTTTAATTATTTGTAGTGATGACTATTAAGAGGAATGATGTCAGTAACGGGTGAACATTCAGTTTTTTTCCACTGCGTGTAAACTTCCTTAACACCATTATAAGTACTTCCCTTAGACAATCGGCTGACTATTAGCTTTATATTGCTTTGGCACAGAATTGGATATATAATTGGTGGAGAAGAACAATTATGTTGGGGTGACTTTTCATAATATAGTTCACTTTGGAGTGCCCTCTCTTGTGACTGACCACAATTTCTTCTCGTTTTTTGGTTTTCCGTTGAAAGAAGGAGATATTGAAACGGCATTTTCCGGAACTAATAATGCGATTATTACGGAGTCGGCTGCCAGGAAATATTTTCCGGATGAAGATCCTATCGGACAGATTGTGACGGAAGTGCAAAGTGAGAGTTTGTTACGATAAGATAAATTAATACCCCACCTGCCCGACTTATGATATAAATCCCTATCTTTGTGGCGCTTTTTAATAAAGAACAGGATTAAAATTAATAGATATAACAAAAAAATGGCACAAGAAGACGTTTTTAAGAAACTCGTATCACACTGTAAGGAATACGGTTTCGTATTCCCCTCCAGCGACATCTACGACGGATTGGGAGCAGTGTATGACTACGGTCAGATGGGTGTGGAACTGAAAAACAACATTAAACAATACTGGTGGCAGAGCATGGTGTTGCTGCACGAAAACATTGTCGGCATCGACTCCGCTATCTTTATGCACCCCACCATCTGGAAGGCTTCCGGACACGTAGACGCATTCAATGACCCTTTGATTGACAACCGTGATTCCAAGAAACGTTATCGTGCCGATGTGCTGATTGAAGACCAACTTGCAAAGTACGACGATAAAATCAATAAAGAAGTTGCCAAAGCTGCCAAGCGTTTCGGAGAGGCTTTTGATGAAGCGCAGTTCCGTAGCACAAATGGTCGCGTATTGGAACACCAGGCTAAACGCGACGCATTGCACGAACGTTTTGCAAAGGCTCTGAATGATAATAACCTTGACGAGCTTCGCCAGATTATTCTGGATGAAGAAATCGTTTGCCCCATCAGCGGTACAAAGAACTGGACGGAAGTTCGTCAGTTCAACCTGATGTTCTCTACAGAGATGGGTTCTACTTCGGATGGTGCCATGAAGATTTACCTGCGTCCTGAAACAGCCCAGGGTATCTTTGTGAATTACCTGAATGTACAGAAGACCGGTCGCATGAAGATACCTTTCGGTATTGCACAGATTGGTAAGGCATTCCGTAACGAGATTGTTGCCCGTCAGTTCATTTTCCGTATGCGTGAGTTCGAACAGATGGAAATGCAGTTCTTTGTGAAGCCGGGTACTGAGCTGGAATGGTTCAAGAAATGGAAAGAAATCCGTTTGAAATGGCATAAGGCATTGGGATTCGGTGATGATCACTATCGTTATCATGATCATGATAAGTTGGCTCATTATGCGAATGCAGCTACAGATATCGAGTTCCTGATGCCGTTTGGCTTCAAGGAAGTAGAAGGTATCCATAGCCGTACGAATTTTGATTTGTCGCAGCATGAGAAGTTCTCAGGTAAGAATATTAAGTACTTCGATCCCGAAACGAATGAAAGTTATACTCCGTTTGTTGTGGAAACTTCTATTGGTGTGGACCGTATGTTCCTCAGTATCATGTCTGCTTCTTATTGCGAAGAACAACTGGAGAGTGGAGAAAGCCGTGTAGTACTGAGATTGCCTGCCGCACTTGCTCCTGTGAAGTTGGCTGTAATGCCGTTGGTGAAGAAAGACGGTCTGCCTGAAAAGGCTCGTGAGATCATCGACTCATTGAAGTTCCACTTCCACTGCCAATATGATGAAAAAGATAGTATCGGTAAACGTTATCGTCGTCAGGATGCCATTGGTACTCCGTACTGCGTGACTGTTGACCACCAAACTCTGGAAGATAACTGCGTGACGCTGCGTAATCGTGATACGATGCAACAGGAACGCGTGGCTATTGCTGAACTGAATAACATCATTGCAGACCGTGTTAGCATCACTTCATTGCTGAAGGGGTTGCAATAAGTAATACAATAAATTAATAGAATGAATAAAAGACTCTTAATATTTCTACCTTTCCTGTTACTCTTGGCAGGTGTATTTACTTCTTGTGAAGAAGTAGAGGAAGTAGGTAAGTATGATAACTGGCGAGAACGGAATGAAGCTTATATTGATTCATTGAATCTGATCATAGGTGGTCGGGCTGATAGAATTATAGAAGGGGCGAAATATGAAGGTGATAACGGTGACTCTGTTAAGCTTAGTAAGATTCCTGTAGGTGAATTATTTGCTATTAAGGATAACTACAAGAGTACAACAGAGAATTCTTTGTATATTTATTGTAAGAAAATATCGCCAGACAATCCCGATGGGGAGCGTCCGCTTTATACGCAGTCTGTTACGACATACTATTATGGTACAATAATACTGGGGGATAGATTCGATGGTAATTTTGTTGGTTACAGCGCAATAGATCGAGGCGTATTATCTCTAAATGATGAAGATAAAAGTCCGACAAGATTTGATTCTCCATCTTCTTTTAGTGTGACAGGTGTCGTTTCTGGATGGACTACAGTATTGCAATATATGCATACGAAAGAACGCTGGATATTGTATATTCCTTACCAATGTGGGTATGGAGAAAGCGGATATAGTTCAATTCTTGGTTATTCAACTTTGACATTTGATATGCAATTAGAGGCAGTAAAGTAGAGGCTCTTTATAAAATAGATAGAGAGGCTGCTCATTTATGGGCAGCCTCTTGTGTTTATAGGGGAGTCTACATCTTCTTTTTCAACGCTTTCACCCAAATTTTATATCCTTCTTCATTCAGGTGTAAGCCGTCACTGGTCAATTCTTTGCGAAGCACATTCGTGCCTTTCTCTGTAAATAACGGGAAGAGGTTGATGAATGTAATTTTGTGATCTTTAGCTAAAACTTCCAGTTGTGCATTGATTTCGGGAACCATGTCGGTTTTCCCGGTTAGTTTTTTGTAGCGTCCGAAGCTCTCATCGAAAGGCAGGAGACTTTGCAGGTAGAGTTTCGTATCAGGAGATTCACGCTGAATGCGCTCTACGGTCATACGTATCATACTGACGATGCTGTCCGCTGTGAGGTCGTGTGAGATGTCATTGACACCGGCAAGGAGGAATAATTTCTCTGGGTGTCCCGGAAGTATCTGGTGCAGACGGTCGTAAATACCCATAACTTCGTCACCGATGATACCACGGTTACGGATGTTTTTCTTGTTGAGGCGGGTGTTCCAGTTGCCGCCACCTTCTGTAAGGCTGTTGCCCACCATGACGATGTCTTTGGAGGTAATGGCAGGTTCATCCATGAATTGGAGGAAGCGCTTATAATAATGATTTGTATAAATACGCGGGGTGGGATAGATAGAAGCTGCAACGACATTGGCTATCAGAGAGCGCAGACGAACCATGCTGTGACCGTCTTCGGGATGCACGGCATTGACGAGCAGGATGACGGAAGTATCGTTGTCCGGATCTATGATGATGGAAGTACCGGTGTATCCGGTGTGCCCGTAGGTGTTCGGGCTAAAATAATCTCCGTTATTGGAAGCGTAGGCGGTGAAATTATCCCATCCTAAAGTGCGTCCTAATGTAGCAGTGGCACGGGGGACGGTACACATAGCTTTTACTCCCAATGGGCTGAGGATGCGGTGTCCGTTCCATTCTCCGCCGTTTTGCAGGGCGGCGCAGAGGACAGCTATGTCTTCGGCACAAGAGAATACGCCGGCATTGCCGGAAATACCACCATTCATGACACGGGCGAGTGGATCGTGTACTTGTCCGCAGAGGACGCTGCCGTCGGATTGCTTCTCGGTAGGAGCGATGAGGCTATGCCAGTCACCTTCGGTAGGGGTTGCCCAATGGGCATCTGCTGTATTGATCCATTTCCCATCCTTATCGCGCTTGCAGGGGAGATAGTCGGTATGGGCCATACCTAATACATCAAATAGATTTTCGCGGGCGAAGTCACGTAAAGATTGTCCGCTGACGGTTTCGATGATGCGTTGCAGGGTGATGTAGTTAAGGCAACTGTATTGGAAGTCGGTCTGCGGCTTGAAGTCGCGGCGGCAGTTGGCTATGTACTCTATCATTCCGTCGGGACTGGGGGAACCATATTGTTTTTCCAATTCACTGGTTGGGGCATAAGGGGGGAGACCGGAAGTATGTGTCAACAGGTCGGCGATGCGGATGATTTTCTTATCTTTTCCGTCTTCGCTCACCCAGGACTTAAATTCAGGTATGTAGAGGCTGACGGGATCCAAGAGACGGAGCTTACCACGTTCTGCCAGGATATGGGTACAGATGGCAGTGGACATGGATTTACTACATGAAGCCATATCGAAAATAGTGTTTACAGTCATAGGCTCGGTGTTAGGGTACACACGCTTGTTGCCGTATGCTTTGAGGTAGGCCATCTTCCCGTTGCGTACTACAGCGAGTACGGCACCGGGAATGTCTTTATTGGCGATGGCGGTTTCTATCGCTTCGTCAGCGTACAACAAATGACGGGAATCCATGCCGACTTGTTCGGGGGCAACACGTTGTAAGGATTGTGCATTGGCTTGCAGGGCAAGCAATACAATGAAGAAAAAGGAAGAGAGGAGTTTCATAATGTTACCCCCCTATAAGCATCTACTGCCTTTTTCACTGAACCATGCATTAGCAACAGTGCCTTTGCCTTTCCATAGTCCAATCCCAGTTCTTCTACGATCATGCGGGTACCACGGTCTACCAATTTCTGGTTACTCAGCTGCATGTTCACCATCTTATTACCTTTCACGCGGCCCAGTTGTATCATGACGGAAGTGGTAATCATGTTCAGTATCATTTTCTGTCCCGTACCCGATTTCATGCGTGAGCTTCCTGTTACATATTCTGGTCCTACAATCATTTCGATGGGAACATCTGCTTCAGCCGCCATCGGAGAGTCGGGGTTGCTGGTGATGCAGCCTGTAAGAATGCCGTGCTCACGTGCTTTCTGCATGGCGCCGATAACGTAAGGAGTCGTGCCGGAAGCAGCAATGCCGATGACGGTATCTTTATCCGTAATGTTACGTTCAACTAACTCTTCCCAACCGCGACGCATATCGTCCTCCGCATTTTCCACCGGGTTACGCAAAGCTGTATCACCGCCTGCTATCAGTCCGATGACGAGTGTAGGAGGCATACCGAATGTTGGAGGAATTTCTGATGCATCCAGCACACCCAGGCGACCACTGGTGCCAGCTCCCATATAAAAGATGCGTCCGCCTTGCTTCATGCGCGGAACGATTTGTGTCACCAGTTTCTCAATCTGTGGGATGGCTTTTTGAACAGCCAATGCCACTTTCTGGTCTTCTGTGTTGATGTCCTCCAATATTTCGCGGACAGATTTCTTTTCCAAGTCGTTGTAGAGCGAAGGTTGCTCTGATATTTTTACGAATGCCATGATGATGATGAGATTTATGATTTATAATTTATGATTTATGGGGGCTGGAGTGATTAGCTATGGTAGCTAATCAGGCCTTCCATGGGGCTCTGGAGGATGGTGCCTATTTGGACGCCCATTTCCTGTGCAGCCTCGGTAAGTACCTCCTTATAATGGAATGCTACGGAGCCGATGAAATGTACCTTGCTATGCTGATAATCGTATTGCATGACGTTCCTTTTCAGGAAAGCCTTGAAACTGTTCAGCACCAGCGTGCGCACACAAGGCTCGTTCAGATTCTGAGCGAGGAATGGAGACAGGCTTGCCAGGAACCGGTTCGGGAATGGTTTACGGTATACACGGTCGATGATGTCTGCCGGTTCCAGATTGAACTGCTTGAGGAACTTCTCTTTCAGTTCCGGAGTCATCTGATTTTTCAGAATATCACCTACCAGTAACTTACCCAGGCAAGCACCGCTACCTTCGTCGCCAAGAATGAAACCCAGGGGAGAGACGTTGGCACCAATGTGTTTGCCGTCGTAGTAACACGAGTTGGAACCTGTGCCCATGATGCAGGCTATGCCCGGTTCGTGTCCACAAAGTCCGCGGGCGGCGGCAAGCATGTCCGTATTTACTTCCACTTCGTCGCCCGAAACCTGGAGATGTTGGATAATGGCACGGTGTACCATGGCTATTTTGTCGGGGAAGCCACAGCCGGCACCATAAAAGTACACAGCGTCGAAGGCATTGGTCGTTAACTGGGGCAGCAGCGCTGTCGCAATTTCATTACTGATCTCCTCTTCCGACTGAAAGAAAGGGTTGGTACCTTTCGTAGAAATCTGCTGGATGAGTTTACCTTTCTCTACAACACACCAATCGGTTTTTGTAGAGCCACTGTCTGCTATTAATATCATATCGTTTTAAGTTTAATTATTTACTTGTTGTTTTAAGGAGTTAGAGGAGTTATCGCTTCGCTGGGAGTTAGAGCCGATAGTCTTTTTATTATAAGCAGAAGTATCGGCTTTAACTTCTATAACTCCTTTATCTCTTATATCTTGATATATATCTTCCGTTTATACAATTGATAGCCGATGCACCAGTTGATGGCTACAAAGAGCAGTGCGTAGGCCAGTGAACCGCCTGTCTCACCGAATATCGGCATAAGAACGATCTTGTATAAGAATCCGTGTATGCTGATGCTGCCATCGCCCCAAGGGAAGCTGATGCTACCGAACAGGATACTTAGTACTCCACCCAGAACGTACATGAACAGGGGGTTGACACCGAAAGCCTCGAAGAAAGTGCACCATTTCTTGTATCCTTTTACGTCGATGATCCAGATGAGCAGTGCCAGGAAACTGGAGGCCAGTCCGCAAGTGGTGAGAACGAAGGTGGGAGACCAGATTTTCTTGTTGATAGGACAACCGTAGCTCAGCAGGAAGCCTGCAAAAGTAAGGATGGCACCAACCAGAAATAATTTGATCAGGTGAGAATTCAGTAAGGCTTCGCGGCTCTCGGCTCTATTGCTGTCCAGCATCATGCGACCCACGCAGAAGCCCAGCAATACATGGGCAATGGATGGGATGGTGCTTAAAAGACCTTCGGGATCAATGCCGTTGTCCTTGTACATGTGTGCGGGGGTGAGGATGGCACGATCCACTATGGAGAGGATATTAGTTTCGTTGTAAGCAAATCCGTTGCCACACATCAGCAGGATGAAATAGCCTACCAGCAATGTGACAATGAGATAAGGGATGTGACGGTGTTTCATGGTCAGCGCAATAATAGCGGTAGCACCGTAGCAAAGGGCCAGGCGCTGCATGACACCCAGGATACGGATGCGGTCGAAAGTCCAGACGGATGCCCAGAGTTGTTCGCCGAAGCTGAGACCTTCATGGGAGCCTGCCCAGTAGTAACAGAATCTGGAGAACCAGCCGATGGCAAGTCCGATCAGGAAGATGATAATAGTACGCTTCAATATCTTCATGGCGGCTGCATGACTGAACTCGAAATTGTACTTCTTCAGGGAGATATAGGTAGAGATACCCATGATGAACATGAAGAAGGGGAAGACGAGATCGGTGGGGGTGAGGCCATTCCACTCAGCGTGGCGTAAGGGGGCATATATATGTCCCCAAGTGCCGGGGTTGTTCACCATAATCATGCCCGCAATGGTGACACCGCGAAGGATGTCGAGGGCAAGAATGCGCTTGTTTGTCTTGGTCTGACTGTTCATTGTAATAAGTGTGTTAAGTTATTTATTCAATTGTCAATTCCCTTCGTACATTGGTCTACGAGATAGGCGATAGAGACGTAGGGGATACCTGAGTTGGTAGTCAGTCCTATTTCGCAAGTACGACTGTTAGAGTAGCCGATAGTGATGCCGGATGCTTCTATCTGCGGACGGAGTTTGCGCAAGGCATAGGAATTCAGTTCGGGATAGGTGAATCCGCGGTCGCCGGCAAAACCACAGCAGCCTACTTCTTCGGGTACGAAGACATGCGTAGAACAGAGTTTTGCCAGGGAAACAATTGTATCTGCCAGTCCCATTTTGCGCATGGAGCAGGTGATGTGTACTGCTACGGGGCGGTCGGTCTGCGTGAAGACCAGTTTGTCTCGCAGGAAAGTGTAGATGAATTCTGCAGGTTCGTAGAGCTTCATCTTTTGAATGGTTTCGCGCATGCGATGCAGGCAGGGGCTTTGATCGCAGAGGACAGGATATTTGCCTTGCTCGCTGGCTTCCCAAAGGGCGGCTTCGAGTTCTGCGGCTTTGCGATCGGCAATGTCGAGCATACCTTTACTTTCCCAGATGGTGCCACAACAGAGCTTATCCATGTCCTTGGGGAAGATGACTTCGTAACCGCCTTTTTGCAGGAGGGAGATCATCTTGTTTACCAAAGGTTGCTCCACGGGGGATTTTTTCGGGAGTCCCATGGTTTGGTTGATGCAGCTGGGGAAATAAACTACTTTGTCAGCTGTGGAGTTACGAGCTACAGAACTACAAGCTACCAGTGTTGCGCTATCATTCTGCATAGTACTCGTAGCTTGTAGCTCGTCACTCATATCTGTTGTAGCTTGTAGCTTGTAGCTTGTCACTTTATAGCTCTTCGGCATGGCAGGCGTCCACAAAGGTATGCCCAATACATTGTGCATCCCTTTCGTAATGCTGCTCATAGCTTTGGTTCCTAATACGGAGTGTCCGAAATTGGCTAATGATAAAACGGGGCGCAGACTACTCTTGACACCGGCAAAGTGATTGGCTACGAAATCTCCTGCTTTATATCCGAGGCTACCTTTCGGTAGCGTTTCCTGGCGGATGATATGGGTCAGGTCGCCTGTATTGATATTCATCGGGCAAGACATGGAGCACAGTCCGTCTCCTGCGCAAGTTTGATTGCCCGGGTAGCGGTATTGTTTTTCGAGTAGAGACAGACGTTCCGGGTCTGTACCGCTTTGTTTCAGACGTGATATTTCCCGTTGCAGTACAATGCGCTGGCGCGAAGAAAGGGTAAAGCCGCACGATAGGCAGTTCACTTCGCAGAAGCCACATTCGATGCACTTGTTTACTTTTTCGGCAGGACTGGCTTCGTCGATAGGAATCAACGGCAGCGGTTTGAAGTTTTTGATGTGACATTGCGGGTCATCATTGAAGATAACTCCCGGATTGAGCAGCCCTTTCGGGTCGAACAACTGCTTGACTGCCTTCATGGCTTCAAAAGCTGCCTCTCCCCATTCATATTTCACGAAGGGGGCCATGTTACGTCCGGTGCCATGTTCTGCTTTCAGCGAACCGTCGTATTTATCGACTACCAGAGTCTTTACGTCATTCATCAGGTCCTCGTAGCGCTTTACATCGGCGTCGGTACTGAAGGACTGGTTCAGGATAAAATGGTAGTTGCCTTCCAAGGCATGACCGTAGATGCAGGCATCATCGTAGCCGTGGCGGGCGATGAGCTGTTGCAGATCGGCAGTGGCTTCGGGCAGGTCTTCGATGTGGAAGGCTACGTCCTCGATGAGGCAGGTAGTGCCGGGTTGGCGTGTACCGCCTACGGATGGGAATATACCTGAGCGGATAGCCCAATACTTGGAATATTCTTCCGGCCGGTCGGTGAAGTGCACGGGGATGTAGGTACTGAAAGGTTTCAGACACTCTTCGATCACTGAGATATTCTGTTCCAGTTCCTCGCGGGTGCGGGCTTTGGTCTCGGTCAGCACGGCTGTGAGGCCGGAGGCATCGGCAACTTCTTGCTTATACTTTAAGTAGACAGGGTCTTCTACCGAAGAGAGGCTCTTGTAGTCCAGCAGTTCGGCGCCTTTTACTAATTTTTCATCCGCAGATGACACGGATGAAGAATTACGATTTGTCAACTCCTTCATCGCTACCACCGCCCGGCAGGCATCCTTGATACTGGTAAAATAGAGCATGGCGCTTGCCTTGTGCGGATAGTCGTACTCTGTGCGCATGGTAATCTGGGAAAGGAACGCAAGCGTGCCTTCCGAGCCTACCATCAGGTGGGCAATAATATCGAACGGGTCATCGAAGCGAATGAATGGCAGAAGATTCAATCCGGTTACGTTCTTGATGGAATATTTGTAGCGGATGCGTGCAGCGAGTTCTTCGTTGGCACGTATCTGGTCCCGCAGTTCGCAGATGCGATTGTAGAAATCGGGGTGGGTGGCTTCGAAGGAAGCACGCGAAATATCATCTCCTGTATCCAGCACGGTGCCGTCCGCTAATACAATGCGGGCGGAAAGAAGCACTTTGTCACTATTGGCATGTGTGCCGCAATTCATACCCGAGGCGTTGTTCATGACGATGCCGCCTACCATAGCACTTTTCACGCTTGCCGGGTCCGGAGCAAACTTACGTCCGTAGGGGGCAAGAATCTCGTTAACCCGCTGACCGATGATGCCTGGTTGCAAGGTAATCTGTTCATGATCGGGAGAAATGCTGTACTTCTCCCAATGTTTTCCGGCTACTATCAGGATAGAGTCACTAATGGCTTGTCCCGACAAACTGGTTCCTGCGGCACGAAACGTTACTGGCAGACCGTAACGGTCGGCAAGTCTCAACAGGTCGGAGATTTCCTCTTCGCTATTGGAACGAATCACGATTTGTGGGATAAGGCGGTAGAAACCCGCATCTGTTCCCCATGCCAACCGGCGTAGTTCGTCGGTATATATCCTATCTTGCGGAATAAGTCCCCTTATTTCCTGCAAAAACGAAGTGTAGCTACTTTTTACCATAGTGTTTTCGCCTTTCTTTTCCTTATCATTCTTTTCTTCTTTCACCGGCACCCCCGTCAGAATGTGCTGTAGGATTGTTTTAATGACATCCCGGTCTCTCCTGTGATGAGAAGCGTATCTCACCTCTCATGATATGGGCTTCTCATGACCCATGACATACGTATCTCATGAGGGGTGACATACATATGTCTTTATGACTTTTTCAGTGTAAGAAGCGTTTATTGTTCCTTACTTGTATAGGTAGTACTTCTTAGACAATCGTCGGAAGTCTTCAGCATCCTTATACCAATAGTCGCGCACGTCTTCCCAGCGGTTGCGCTGTGAGAATCGCTTGCGTATCTCTTCCGAGCCGCTTACCATGTCGAACATACGAAAACGTCCCTTGTCGGCATGCTCAAATACGGCACGGTCAGGATAGAGCGCTGCGATCTCCTGCATCACCAGGAACTGGATGTCGCTCAGCGGAGCTTTCTGCACATCCATGATGTGTACCTGTACGCCTTGCAGCAATTCACCTTTACCTACGGAGTAGAAGGGTTTCAGATACATCGGCCTGAATACAACACCCGGCACATTCAATGCGTTCAGGTTTCCCGCCAGTTTTTCTGCTTCTACCCATTGTGCGGCAAACATCTGGAACGGTATCGTATAGCCTACCCCGATGGACATGTATCCCAGTTCACCCAGAATACCGCTTACCGGATAGAATATAGCCGAGTGCGGATGGGGGATATGTGGAGAAGAGGGTACCCATTGCAACCCTGTCTGTACATAGTCCATCTTGCGTTTCCAGCCTTTCATCTTCACAACGTGCAGGTTACATTGTGCTGCCATCATCTTCTCTCCGTTTAGCATCAATGCCAGCTCACCGCAAGTCAGTCCGTAAAGGTACGGAATCTTGAACTGACTGACAAAAGAAATGCAATCATCTTCTACCAGATTGCCTTCTATCTTGAGGCCGCCTACCGGATTGGGGCGATCCAATACAATAAATTCTTTACCGTTTTCGGCCGCAGCTTCCATAGCCAGCCCCATTGTACTGATATAGGTGAATGAGCGGCAACCGATATCCTGGATATCGTAGACCAATACGTCAATGTCTTTCAGCATCTCTGGCGTAGCCTTGCGGGTTTTGCCGTATAGGGAATATACGGGCAATCCTGTGGTGGCGTCTTTGATGTCCGTCACGTGGTCGCCGGCATGTACGTCGCCACGAACCCCGTGCTCCGGACCGAAGAGGGCAACCAGATTTACGTTCGGTGCTTCATGCAGAATGTCAATGGTGGATTTCATCTGATTATCCACTCCGGTGGGGTTGGTAATCAGACCTATGCGTTTGCCTTCCAGGCACTTGAAATTCTGGTCTTTCAGGACTTCGATGCCTGTCTTTATTCTTATCTTTTGTGCCTGCGATGTACCACAGAGCACACAGAGCAGGCAAAGGAGAATGTATTTCTTCATGATTTATAATTTATGATTTCTTGCTTATCACTTACCGCTTATCACTTTTTATCACTCTTCTTTCTTCCTTCCGAAGCTCGGATCTATCTTGATGAACGCACATACTCCGATGGTAGCGGCGCAACAGATAATGGTCCATACGAAGAAGTGTCGGTAACCGATGGTTTCCTGTAACCATCCGGCAGCCATTCCGGGTAACATCATTCCCAGTGCCATGAATCCTGTGCAGATGGCGTAATGGGCAGTTTTGTGCTCGCCTTCCGAGAAATAAATCAGATACAGCATATAAGCTGTGAAGCCGAAACCATAGCCGAACTGTTCGATGAAGATACAGATGTTGACTGTCAGCAACGAGTGATCCTGTGCATAACTCAGATAGATGAATGTCAGACAGGTGAGGGACATACTCCATGCCATTGGCCATAACCACTTCTTCAATCCGCCCCGTGCAGCAACAAGACCACCAATGATACCGCCAATTGTCAGGCCGATGATACCGATAGTACCATAGACGAAACCAACTTGTCCGGTAGTCAGCCCCAGTCCGCCTTTGTCTATTGGGTCCAGAAGGAAAGGATTGATTAGCTTCACGAGCTGTGCTTCCGGCAGACGGTAGAGCAACATAAAGAGGATAGCGACTCCTGCCTGTGGTTTGGTGAAAAAGCTCTTGAAAGTATCGAAGAATTCCTTCATCAGATTCTGGGCGGTAACGTCTTTCGACGGACGGTCGGATGCGGGTTTCGGCAATATCCAGTTGTGGTAAATACTTACCGCGAAGAAGAATCCGGACAGTACGATGAATACTATCAACCAGGCAAACGGAATGTTACCGGATGCACCTTCGAAGGTAGCGGAAGTCTCGTTCTTAATCTTATGATCTATTCTGAACAGTAGGTAAGCAGGCTTGTCCCAGTTCTCGGCAGTGAATTCGAACCGGGTGGAAAGGCTGTTCTGTTCCAGTTTGATACTTTGGTCACCGTCTTTGAAGGTGACATTCAATATCTTGGTTTCATCGGCAGATGGTTGCTTGGACAGACGTACGCCTACTATGGCAACGTTATCAACAGCACCTTCGGCTACTTCGCGCTTCTCGCCGAAAGTTTCACGTACCCATGCGGTGAAAGTGCTCTCCTTTTTCTCTGCTTTTACGGTGGCATCGCCTTCTTTGGCTTCCTCGGCCGGAACGAAGTGGTTGGCTATGTTGGATGCTTTGACCGCTTTTTCCAATTCGGCAATCCGTGTCTTTATATCTACCGAATCATTATCAGCGGTAGCGGTGACACCTGCTTGTACTATCGGAGAGGTATATACGAAATAGGCTTCTTTTTGTGTGTCGATATTCGTATCCTCAAAGTCGGGCAAGGCTAGGGTGTTGGTGTAAGAGGGTGAGGCTTGAACTTGCAGCATGGCAGGTTCGAGACCGGTTCCGGTTTCAATCAATCCCGCAATGATGACCAGCAAGCCTTGTCCGGCTACCGTGGCAATACGGTAAAATGTACTTCGGATGCCCACGTAGAGCGATTGTTCATGCTCCGTCAGGGCGTGCATATAGAATCCATCCGCCGCAATGTCATGAGTTGCGGAGGTGAAGCCCACTATCCAGAATACTGCCAGTGTCAATTGGAAGAAGAAGGGAGTGGGGATGGAAAATGCAATGCCTGCCAATGCAAAGGCAAGGATGTATTGCATGACGACGGTCCACCACCGTTTAGTCTTGATCAAGTCGACAAATGGACTCCAGAAAGGCTTGATTACCCATGGCAGGTAGAGCCAACCGGTGTAGAGAGCGATATCCGTGTTGGATATTCCCAAACGCTTGTACATGATGACGGAAATGGTCATCACGGCTACGTAGGGCAAACCTTGTGCAAAGTACAGGGTAGGTATCCATGCCCACGGACTGGTTTTCTTGGTAGATTGTTTCATGGTATTTTCTTATTTCTGTTTACTCATATAGCTTCTCGATATTTGCGCCTATGTAATAGTGCAGCAGTATCGCGTCATACTTATAGCCTTGTTCGCCCATAACGGCAGCACCGATCTGGCATAGTCCTACACCGTGCCCCCAGCCTGCTCCGGTGAGGATGAAACGGGCGGGGATACCTTCGGGAGAGACGTCTTCCTTATCTACTACGAATGCGGAACTGTACAGGTGGGAAGTGGACAGCGTGCGACGTATTTCCAGCTCTTTACCGATGGTGAGCGTCTTCTTGGTTCCTATGATTTTCAGTTTCCAGAGGCGACCTGAAGTTCCACGGGCAATAGGAACAAGGTCAATGATTTGCCCGTAATCGATGCCGGAACGTTTCAGAATCAGTGCAGAGAGTTCTTCCTGGGTGTAAACTACTTTCCAGCGATAGAAGTCGGTGGTTTCCTGGTCATAGTTATTCAATACCTGTGAGAGGACTTTCTTGTCTGTGGTGTTGCAGAAAGCGGGTGGAGAAGTACGTATCCATGTCTCGGCTTCTTGCTCGTCGGTCAGATCTGGTAATCCGCTACCGGATAAGGTGTTTTCGAAACTCAAGTCATTGAATTTGGAACTGAAGATACGGAAATCCCGTTGTTTCAGGAGATAGGGATACTTCACATCTTCCCAGCAATACTGGAATTCTTCGAATGCACCGCCACAGCATTTAGAGAAGCGGGCATCGCATATCTTACCGTCGGATGTCAATACTTGTCCGCGGGTGGCAGCGATGGCTTGCTTTACGATTTCGGTGGAGGCGCGGGTAATGCCTTGGTAACGCTGGCAATGGTCGTCTGCACAGACGTCGAAACGGGTGTGGTCTTCACGGTCGTACCAACGGATTAACTCTTCATCTGTTTGGGTGAAAGCGGAATACTCTGTCTGGGTTTCCGTAATCTCCTTGTTCTTATGAATCTGAGCCAAAAGCCAACTTCGTGAAATTACTGCATGTGCCTCCAATAGCTCTAATGAAGCCGTTGCGCTCATTTCACTGGAGATTACGCTGGTCAGGTAATCTTCTACGTGAATGACGTTGATGCCTGTCAGCTTCTTGTTCTCCACAATAATCTTCAGAGAACCCAGGAAGCGCTGGTCTTCTTTACGCTCCCAGTGGAAGTTGATGCCGATGGTGACATCGAGCAGTTCGAAAGCGTCGGTGGCTTCGTTTACAGGTTCAAATAGAAGTTCGTCATAAAGGCGTCCGTTCCACAGTATCCTGCCTTCGTTGTAGGTCACAACCTGCTTACCACTGATTTCCATATCGTTGATGCGGTACGGATTCAGCAGGATAAACTCTATTTGCGGCTCGAACAATATGCCTACGTGTACTTTGGGCTCTTTCATATTATCTTATTAATTATAAGGATACTCTGTTTTATTATATCTTCTCTTTAATACGCTGACGCACCCGATGGAAGTCTTCGGCAGAAAGTGATACCTCACTCAGGATCTGGGCTATATCTTCTGCTGTGATCTTGAGAAAGTCTTTTTCGACCGGTGTAATAAACACTCCGCCGAGATCTACGGATGCCGGACTGCTCAATAAATTGGCATCTCCTTCGGCTGTATAGCAAGCTGGACGGTGCTTCTCACGTGGAAATACGCATACGATCCATTTCTCATCTTCGTACCATGCCAATACATTCATCATTGGTTCGTCATCTCCCGGTTTGATGTCCAGTGAGTGGTAAATGATATCGAACAGGGCGGCAGCGTGTTTCTTATTGGCTGCTTCGATGACCAATGTTGCACGGGGAGCGTCATTCAAGTACCAGAGGGTGGCTTCACCGTGATCTGCCACTTTGCCTGCTACCTGTCCGTGCCAGTCCTTTTCAATAGGCATGAAACCTTTGTTGCCTGCCTGGAAGTGAGCATGGTCGGGGGCGGATGCACCGCATTTGGGACCATTATAGAATATTGTGTAATCCGTCAACGCCTGTGCCAATGCCAGCATATCCTTGAAACGGACGGCTATGCGCTGGTTCACGTGTGCTACTTCCGGTATCGTCAGGTGGCGAGGAAAGATAGGGAACGGATTGACCAGGATATTATAATGTCCTTCGAACGGAATTCCTTTCTGCACCGGCGGTAAATTGGCCGGGCAGAGAAAACATTTGCGTTCCTTGATGGACTGGGCATCTACTTTAGCTCCCGAAGAAACGATACGTGCAGGATTGAACTGTACCTTATACGGAATACCGTTTACATCGAGTTCCTTCACTTGCACACCCGAAAGGGCGGCGTAGTTGTTACGAGCCGTTTCCCAGGAGGCAAGTTGCTCGGTAAGCAGATTGTTTGTGGTTTGGTTCATATTGAATGCTGTAACTGGTTACTTATTAGTGTGTTGCATAACACTTGCGTTTCATGTGAGGGACACTTGCGTTACATTTGTAGCACACAAGCATTTCATCTGAGAAACACTTGTGTGGTACAAGTGCGGAAAACGCATGGAGTGTTTATCTTCTCTTATTCTTCGCCACACGTGCCTGGAGTTCCCAGGTACGGATGCGGTCTTTATACAGATTATGACCATTCATTTTCACGATATCCAGTGAAGCATCCGAGTTGTCATCCCATCGACGGCACAAGTAAACTACGTCATACACACGGCCGATCTGGTATTGGCGGGAGAAGTTTAATCCCAGTGCATAGTCTTCACCATAGCTGGTATTCGGAACTTTCACTTCACGCAGCACCGGTGTATAGAAAGCACGAGGAGCCCCCAAACCATTGATGCGGAGTGCATTGTTGCGTCCGTTTTCGGGTGTCCATTCTTTGTGGTCGATAATACCCGGAGCAATCATATTCATATTGAAGTCTGTCATCATATAAGTACCTACCACCATGGCGCAATTCTGTTCATAGAAAGCACGAACCATAGTGGTCAGTGTATTTTCATCGCTGTACACGTCGTCACTGTCCAATTGTACAGCGAACTTACCACACTTGGGATGATGCACACCCATGTTCCAGCAACCGCCAATACCCAAGTCATTGCGTTCGGGGATGATATGGATGAGGCGTTCGTCGTTCTTGAATTCGTCAATAGCTTCTGTGGTCCCGTCCGTAGAGTGGTTGTCGATGATAATCAGGTTGAACTTAAAGTCGGTCTTCTGCTTCAATACCGAATGGATGGCATCGCGGATGGTGCGGATACGATTGCGTACGGGGATGATAACCGAAGCTTCATATTCGAAGTTGCCTGCTGAAAATTCTATTTGTTTGAATTCTGGTGCCAAATAGCCACCGATTTCTTTCAGATGCTCGGTACAAGCCTGTTCCATTTCAATCTGGCGGTCACGGTTTCTGGGATCCACGTAATCGAATATCTTCTCACCGCTCTTGCGGGTATCGTCTTCAATTTCGCTGTACAGATACTCATTGATGTGTACCAGACTTTCGTTCTGGCTTACTTTCAGGCGAAGGTCATAAAGCCCGGCAAATTTATATTCGTCTTCATTCATGCGGGCAGCAGCCTCCTTGAATGCATCTGTGCGGAATAACAGCACGGAACCGAAGTCGAAATCATCGCGCAATGAGCCGAATTGATAATCGATCACCGGGGCATTGGTTTGCTTGCCTTCCTTTACCTGGTAGCGGTCAGCATACACCATGCCTGCACCGCTGTCTTCAGCAATGTGTATCATACGCTCTAGGGCGAATAAACCCAGTTCGAGCGTCGTATATTTTGTATAGATCAGCGTATATTCTGCATCGCTATGTCCGGCTATGTCTCTTATGGCCGCACTGGACTGGATGGATTGCATGTGCAGGGTACTACATCCGGGCAGGTTTTCTGTAACGTCCGGTAGGGCGAGCAGATAAATGTTATTCACTAAGCCGGTTTCTTGCAGGCCTTTTACTGTCTTTTCCGCTTGTGCAGCTCCTGAAAAAGGAACGAAGCAATTGATTTTATTCATAATGTCCTATATTGCTTTTAATTATTAATTCTTTAATTCTTAACTCGTAGCAGTCCCACTTCGCCACTGGTAGCGGTGAACAATACCTGTCGTCCGTTCAGCGGTACTACGGTACTGATCAGTGAGTTACCTATCTTATGCTTCCACAAGACTTTACCGGTTTGGGCTTCCAAAGCAAAGATCAGTCCTTCCTTGGTACTGCCGAACATTACGCCTCCTTTTTCCACTTGCATGGAGGGTGCATGTTCGTATCCGAAACCGACGTTGCTTGCCCATAATTCACGGGGTTGATCTCCTTGTGTGGCATAGCAGACAATACTGTCGTTCATGGTCTTGCTGAATACACGCGTTCCATCTTCCGACAGGCCAATCGTTTCACGTACCATAGACTGGAAAGTGCGCCACACTGTTTCTCCATTTTCTATATTGATAGCCGTCATGGCACGTTGTGGGTCGGTGATAAATACTTTGCCTTCTGCGGCTACCGGCCATACGGCTGCGGGTGAGAAGTGCATGCGCGTTAAACCGCCTGTCCACTTCCATAATTCCTTGCCGTCTGCCTTATTCAATGCATAGAGGGTATTGTCCCAGGCACCGAAGATCACCTTGTCGGCTGTTACCAGTGGTTTGGTTTCAATGTATCCTTTCACACTGGTATATGCCCAGATTACTTTACCTGTATGGATATCAATAGCACGGAAAGTAGAATCGCTGGCACCGATGTAGGCAATTCCATTTTCAATGGTTACCGCACCCAGTACCGGGGCTTTTGCTTTTACAGTCCACAGCAGTTTTCCGTCTTTACTGTTCAGACCGTAGATGTTGCGGTCGGCAGAACCGAATACGACTATACCATCTGCCGCAGCCGGAGTGCCTACAATGCGCTTACCGGACTGGAAATTCCACAGTTTCTTTCCATTCTTCAAGGCATAGCAAGTCAGGTACCCCATATCGTCTCCGATGAACACTTTGTCTTTTTCTATTGCAGGCGAACAATAGATACCTGCACCGGTTTGCACTACCCACTGTTCTTTCACATTCGGGTATTCTGTGTTGACTGAAAAGTCGGGGTATTTCTCTGCTTTTCCATTACGATCATAATAGGGCTGAGTCAGCGAGAAAGCAGCCCATTGCTTTTTCGGTTCGCCGATGCGTTGCGTGTAGACGAGGATCGAATCTTTCGTTATATCATAGATGCCATATCCCGGTTTTCCATCTTTATCACGCAGGTTGCTGCGCATCAAAATACCCGGAATGCCATCATAACGCAAATCCCGGTTACGGTGATAGTGCCCGCCGATGAACAAACGAATGTTATAGGGGCGCACTGCATCTGTTACTTCATACCAGTTATCGACATCTCCATCCAGTAACGGATAGTGTGTGACAAGTATAACCGGTTTATCTTTTCCAAACTTATCCATTTCTTCCGTCATCCAACGGATGTCCTGCGGAACGACATGTCCGTAAGCCATACGCATCAACGGTCCGGAGTTGAAACCCAGAAACAGAATGCCTTTATGCTCGAATTCAAAGCGTTCGCCGCCGAAAATCTCACCGAAGGCAGTACAACCGGAGTCGCTCCATTTGGTTTCATGGTTACCGAGGATCACGTAATACTTCGCTTTCAGTAAATCCAGTGTCTCTTTGACTTTCAGCATAGTGGTACGGTCGCCCTCTTCGGTGATGTCGCCCGTAACCAAAACAAAGTCGATACTGTCTATCGCATTTATTTGCGCGACGGAACGTAGTAAGTCTTCCGTCGGGTTGGGGTTGTTGGGGCTGAAATGGATGTCCGTAATTTGCGCAAAACGGAATGTGCCATGTTGTGCCTGTACCGCGAACGGTAGCAGGCACCCCAACAGGAACATTATTAAAAGTCTTCGCTTCATAGATGATGATGGGTTTAATTAAAAAATGTCAAGATAGCGCGCATCAACGCTTCTCTTTCAGAGGCGGTGCGCAATGCTTCGAACGGGAAGCCCAGTATGCAGGTTTTGTAGTCGCCTTTGTAAGCTACTCCGGCGCTCAGATTGTTTTCCGAATAGCGCATTATGGTGTATGCATCTTTTGTTGCCGGTTCGATGGCATCCGGTGATTCTACCACATAACTGTCTGCATTCAGTTCATTATGGTATGTATAGTTGCCTGAAAGGGCGGGGAACGGTGAAGCTACACATTTCACCTTACCCTCTGTAGCTGCCTGCCCCACGCGCCATTTATATTTCAGGACTTCTGTTGCAAATTTCTTATCGGATTCCTGTGCCGGGGCAAGGCGATTGTCCCAAAGGTCGGTTCCTACATAAGCACCCGAGACGAAGATGTTTCCGCCTTGTCCGCAATATGCGGTGATAGCTTCCTGCATGGGTTGGCTGAATGTTTTGAACTCTAACGGCTTCACACCGCCACGTCCCATTTTGGTCTGACATTCTTTACCTAATATCAGGTCTACATACTTATAGTCGTTCAGGTTCATTATTTTATTTTCCACACTTTCATCGCTGCAAGATATGAAAGAATATCCGGCTTTCAAAATGGCGGCTCCATGAATAGCGGGATAATCGAATGTGTTTCCGGCGATTACTTTATCTTCGTAATTGCCATAGCTGTCGCCGAAGCCGGAAGCATCGTCGTCCATCCATGGAATGGAACGGCGGTATTCTTTCATCTTACCAATGTAGCTGATATCTTTCAGATAAGGTACGCCGTGGTCCAGATCATCTAAGAAACCGGCAAGTAAAGTATCTCCGGGAACAGGTGCGACAAAATCTGCCGGAGCACTGATGCGGTCGAAGCCGTTTACTATCAGCACGGTTCCCTTTTCATTAAACGCACGTCCTGCTGAGAGTATTTCGGACGGGAAACTTTCTCCGCCCTTGTTGACGGCAGTTACTTTATAACTGCATACCATGCCGGCAGGGAGGGCGGTGCGATAGGTATTCTTATCTACCAGCACGCCATTATCGAAATCGCCATCTCCGATACGGGTATAAACTATATATTTTTCAGCATTTGCCGTTGGCTCCAGTGGGTCGGCTACGGGTTGCCAGGTTAGTTCTATTTCATTCTCGCCTACCATTTTCAATGCCATATTGTCGACAGGCAACGGCTGAACGATATAGTCCATGTGGTATTGCGAGCAAATGAATTGCAGCATACCTTTATAGATTGCACGGCTTACCGTAAAACGGAAGCGTGGATCTAAACCATAACGCATGTCTGCAAAGTTCTGGTGAGAAAGTAACTCCAGCAACATAGTGGGGACACGGGGCACACGTGCTTCGTAGTAGGATTGGTTCCACATACCGCGACGTGTCCAATCCGGTTCGTATAGGCTGCGGATATCCCGTACGATATTTGACTGAATCAGGTCTGTCATGTCGTGTGCCAGATAGCGGGATGCTCCGTTGGCGTATTCTTCATTGTAAACGTTGGTATAGTAGATACCCAGTGTTCCGATGATGGAATCGTTTAGCGTAGTTCCTGCATCTGAATGGAAGGCGAAAGCCATATCTACCGGGATATTCAGTCCTTGTTCTGTCGGGTTAACCGTAGAACCACCGGCAAGGTAATTCACCCAGATACCACGACATTTGTAATCATCCGTATAGTCATTCTTACCTTGGCTGTCGGAATAAACACTGTCCGGAATACCTGCCCATTGAAGCCAGTAGCGTGCTGCCTCGCAGAAACGGGGATAACCGCTTATCTCATATGGGTAATCTATCTTCGGCATTTCTTTATGCACTATGGCAGCATTGCCATCCGAACTTTTAATATTCTCTGTGGCACCTGCATCAGAGATACGGCGGGCCATATTTCCCATACCACCTCCGATTTTTACGGCATCAGCGGTAACGATACGTCCGGCTTTCTCAGAACGATTGCTTAAAACAACTTTGCCGGCATTGCTTTTTCCGGCATCAAAACCAAATGTACCTAGATAAATCCAAGTGCCGCCACCCATCTGTTGGTTCACTTTGAATTGGGAGACTCCTCCTTTGTGATAAACGGTGTAAAGGGCATCATCCGTACTGTTTGGCAATGATTTATAGGATACATAAACAGCGTACTGTCCGGTTGACGGGAGTTCAGGAATCCATTCGGCAGTACTTTCTTTCTCCTTCTTACCTTTCACCGTCTCGACAGTGCGGAAAGTTCCTTCACGGAATGGGTTTTCAAAATTGATATATTGATCGCGCAGATGGGCAAAACCTTCACCGGTACCTTGCATCCAGTTCTTATCGCCTATCTTTTCTGTATAAACGGAACGGGAGTGAAGGCAACCGTCATTGTCTACGACAACTTCTGCTATTTGGCTATCCCGTTCACGGGGCATCAGCACATTAGCTCCTGCATTCTCCAACATGGGAACCAGGAAAGGCAGTACATAACTTTGCGTATATAAATCCTCCACTGTCTGGAAGATGCGGGCGCGTTGCCATTCCCAGCGTGTCAGTTTGGGCTCATAATAGAAGCCATGACTCTGCCACAAAGCAATGTGACGGTTCTTTAGTCCATTTGTAGGGGTATAGGGGGTAGAAAGGGCCGTTACTAAAGGTTTTGTCCCGGCCGGATTGAATGTTTTGGCTTTTTTGTCCTTTTTGCTGCGTAGTGCTTGGGGGATTAATTCTTCAATGCTACGCTTATTCGTGCGGATTTGCAGGTTGTATTTTGAAAACTCTGCCGGAAGCAGTGCCTGCACACCTTGATAAATCTCTGTCACATTATCTTCCCGGAAAGGAATATATGCACAGTTCATGTTAGCGAATAATTGCAACGTGTTTTCTTCAATGGCGACAGAGTCAATCCGGATGCGCCCTACGGAAACCTCTTTCCGTGCGGTTGCGTCCAGAAACTTACCGATTTCCTGGCGGACATCCGTCGGAAGCTCTTGCGCGCCTCCCGTTTGGGGGATCAGGGAGGCGGTGAGCAAAGTGAACAAAAAATGAAGTCTTACATTCATGGATGATGTATTAAGTTAATTATTAGTTCTTATCTTTTCTGATCAACAGGCAGAGTCCGATAAACGTGAACAGAGCGTTGAATATCAGCAGTTCGTAGCTGAACTGATACCCATTGAACCAGGCTTCCGAATTCTTTTGCAGGATGAAGCAAAGGATAGGGGAGAGGATGGCTACCAATGGGATATATTTGTCGCGAACCTGTTGTTTCATGAATATACCGAATGCGAATAATCCGAGAATGGGGCCGTATGTGTAACTTGCCAGTATATATACGGCATCGATTACACTTGTGTTATTCAATAGGTTGAATACGAATATCGTGATACCCATAATTACAGCCATACCGATATGTACCCGCTTGCGTATCTTTACGATTTCTTCTTCCGTCCTGCCTTTTGTCCCGAGGATATCCACTGTAAAGGAAGTTGTTAAAGCTGTCAGTGCTGAGCCGGCAGCGGAATAAGCCGAAGAAATAAGTCCAATGATAAACAAGATACCTACAATTGCAGGAAAGTAGTTACCGGTGGCTATCAATGGGAAGAGTTCATCGCTCTTTTCTACCTGAATGCCTTGGTTACCAGCGAAGATGTAAAGCAATACTCCCAACATCAGGAACAACAAAATAACGAAGAACTGTGATATAACACTCGTAATCATATTTTTCTGTGAATCTTTGAAGTTCTTGCAGCTGAGGTTACGTTGCATCATATCCTGATCCAGCCCTGTCATGGCAATCATAGTGAATGCCCCGGCAAAGAATTGTTTGAAGAAATATTGTTTACTGTTTACATCGTCAAAGAAGAAAATGCGTGACATGTCACTATCGGCTATTGTACTGATCATGCTGCTAAGCGACAGATTGAGATCGGAAGCAATATAACTGATGCAGAGAACTACGGATACCACCAGGCAGAATGTTTTGAGTGAATCTGTCCAGATCAGAGATTTTACTCCACCCCGGAACGTATAGAGCCATACTAATGCTACGGTAATGGCCACATTCAAAATAAATGGTAATCCAAACGGTTCGAATACCAGCAGTTGAAGTGTCAGACATACGAGGAACAAACGTACCGCGGCTCCCAGCATCTTAGAGATGAAGAAGAACCATGCGCCTGTCCGATAGGAAGACATACCAAAACGATTTTCCAGATATTCATAGATGGATACCAGGTTCATCCGGTAGAACAGTGGCGTCAATACGAATGCTATGATGAACTGTCCCGCAACAAATCCCAATACCATTTGCAGGTAACCGAAACTACTGGCAGCCACCATACCCGGTACTGATACATACGTCACTCCGGAGATGCTGGACCCAATCATGGCAAATGCCACAACATACCAGGCCGATTTACGGTTACCGACGAAGAAACCTTCATTGTCGGCTTTTCTGCCGGCTATATAAGATATAGTGAACAAGATCACGAAATAAGCGGCAATAGTAATGATGACAGATATCGGGCTCATAGGGTTGATTTATGATTTATAATAGTACATGAACTTATTCTTCGTAAAGCAGATATGGTTTACGTTGCACCTTGAATTTCTCAACGTCATCTTTCCACATAGCTCTAATTTCATCGGCACTTTTTCCTTCTTTTATCATTTTCCGTACATAATCCCTTCCTACCAGCAATTCAAAGAATGGACGGAAGAAATGATCATCCAGATTCAGATTACGATATGCATCGATGACATAAGATAAATCTACACCTCGTTTCCAGATTTCTTCATCACTCATATTGCTTAGGTCTACTCCATGGCACAGTTTATTCAGCTGCGGCGGATTCTTTGCTCCGGGAATACTTCTTGGGGTGAAACTGTAGCTATATCCGGTCATATTGGGATGTCCATAAACCTGAAATGGGAGTGAAGTTCCTCTACCCAAGCTGACGGGAGTTGCCTCAAAAAAGCATGTAGCCGGATATAGATATATCGACTTCATGTTCGGTAAGTTAGGAGATGGGGGAATTGGCAGCTGATATTTAGTCTGATGTGTATAATTCTTACATTTGATCACTGCCAGATCACATTTGCGTGAACCAGGCAACCAACCTTCTCCATTAATCATTAATGCAAGTTCCCCTAATGTCATTCCGTGTACAATAGGAATCGGCAACCATCCCACACCTGATTTATATTTCATATCCAGAATCGGTCCATCTACATAATGCCCATTCGGATTAGGACGGTCTAATAACAAAACTTTCTTGTTATATTCCGCACAGACATCCATTAGCCGGCACATCGTTATGTAATAGGTGTAAAAACGTAATCCTACGTCCTGTATATCTACTATCAGAATATCAAATTTTTGCATTGAAGCCTTACTTGGCTTTTTGTCCTTCCCTTCATAAAGAGAAAGAATTGGCACCCCTGTTTTAGAGTCTACTGAGCTGGATACGTGCTCGCCTGCATCTGCATTTCCACGGAAACCATGTTCGGGCGAGAAGATGGCAACTACATTGAATTTGTTTTCTAAAAGAACATCCAATAGATGTTTATCCCCTATCATTCCTGTATGATTAGAGAAAATGGCAATCCGTTTATCCTTTAGGATGGGAAAATACTCGGAAGTTTGTTCGTCACCCAAAATAATCCGGTCTGTTTGTGCCTGACACCAGAAGGTACTACACAATAAAAAGATCAGTAGCAGAAGTTTCTTCATAATAGTATTATTGTTAAGGGGGATATTCGTAGCAACAAAGATAGATTTTATTTTAATATCAAAAACACTTATTTTATTATTTTTAGCATTATAATTAATAATTTGCAAATAATCAGATATTCACCTTATTTATATAGAAGATATATTATCTTTGCTGTGAACCAAAAAAAATCATCATCATGAAATTTACTTATTTATGTGCAGCATTTGCGTGCATTTTCAGTTTGGCTGTTCAGCCGTTATCAGCCGGTAAAAAAAAGAAAGTTCAAAACCAGGAACAAAAGGTTGCTTTGGGAGTCTGGGACGATGTGGATAAAGGTGCCACGGTGGAGTCTCTGATTCTCTGGATGAAGCCTTTCGATGAGGCCGGTATCAAGAATTATTATATGTGTGGCTCACCGGAAGAAGTGGCGCGTTATATTGAGGCTGCCAAGTCCTATCAGGGTGCAAAAGTGCATGCGTGGATGTTCACTGTGAATGCTCCCGGGGATTCTGCGGCGTTGGTGCATCCCGAATGGTTTGATGTGAACCGGATAGGTTATAACAGTCATGAATATGACCCTTATGTAAAGCATTATAAATGGCTGAGTCCTTCTGTGCCTGAGGCCCGACAGTATATGAAAGATAAAGCGGCTTCTTATGCAGCTTTGGAAGGACTGACTTCTGTACATCTGGATTTTATTCGCTATAATGATGCGGTACTGGGGCGACGCCTGCAACAGCATAAATTTAAGATTCAGCAAGATACCTATCGTGCTGAATATGATTTTGGCTATCATCCGGTGGCAATAGAAAAATTCAAGAAACTGTTCGGTTACTCCCCGTTAGATTTGCAGGCTCCGTGGATGAGTCCGGAATGGTTGCAGTTCCGTTTGAATGAGGTCACTTCTTTAGTGAATGAGATTGTAGAAGCGACTCATTCTGAAGGCAAACTGGTTTCAGCGGCTGTTTTCCCTTATCCTACCCGTGCCCGCATGACAGTTTATCAGGACTGGCCTACCTGGAAAATAGATATTGTATGCCCGATGAATTATCAGTCGTTTTATTCGGAAAGCCTTGAATGGATACCGTTTAGTATAGAAAACGGTTTGCGCGAAACTTTCCATAAGAATAAGTATGTATCCGGTTTATTTGTTCCCGATATTACGGCTGAAGAGCTATATACAGCTGCAAAACTATCTATCGAAGCAGGAGCGGACGGCGTAAATTTCTTTAATGCACGTTCTTTGCTGAAGGATGGAAAGTTGCAAGTGGTCAGCAGGATTAATCAGGAATATAACTTGTAATTACCATTGGAACTGATTTATCACTAAACAATTTTATAGTACGGGGTCCTGTAGTAAGGCGTTCAAAGAATATAGTTTACTGTCTACCAGGACCCTGAATCTTGCCGATACATGTCATAAACCTTTCTACCCATGAACTGATATCCCATTCCCTCGTATTTCGTACCGGAGAATACTGACTGGATATAGCCATTTCGCTCTACCAGTATTGTATGGTAAATCTTTTGCTCCGGATTCTTTCGGGAATAAAACTGAATCCGACGGTTGTCTGCCGTGAAATAAATAATACTATCATTTTCGGTTTTATTCCATGACAGACGTTTCATTTTCTTTTTCAGATATCGTTGCATTAAATAGGTTCTGTGCCAGGTTCCTCCTGTCTTTGAGACAAATGGCTTTCCATCCAGCAGAGCATTAGCATCATCATAACAAGCTACAAATAAGCGATTGTCGGAAGAAGCTTCCAGCCATTTTTGTAATTTATCTCCGTAACGTTCATTATCCCAGTTGTAATTGCTGTCAATGAAAGAGATTCTTTTCACATAATCCGGAATTTCAGAAACTGCATCCATAAAACCGAAAATGAAGTTGCCTCCTCCACTGTGGCTGTTCAGTTCGATATGTGGATTATACTTGGAAAAAAGAGAAAGAATATACTCTACTGTTTCTTTAATCTTTTGATCCCGTGTAGGTTCAGCTTTTCTCCAACTTCCCCAGCTTTTGGTGTCTGCTTCCAGGTAAACCGTAATAAAGTTACATTCCGGATCAGTAGCTCTGATATACCGTGTTTGAGCTCCTATGTGTTGTATATGATAATGCCAGTCATCACCTTCTGCCGGCATTTTCCCGATGGTCCAGTCTGTACTGTTGCCATTCGGTAGTGCATATAGTACAAGTTTTGTGGGTTTATCCTTTCCGAATTTAGTTTCTGCGGGAGCATTTATATGAACTTTGATTCCTGGAGTATGGATAAAGCTGATAACTTGTTCCTCAAAATAAGGACTGGTTACAAATCCGGGTAATTTGATTGCTTTACCGGATATTCTTGATGAAAGATTCATCTGTTCTTGTGTCCGATTGGACAGAGAAAGACAACATATAAGAATTAAGAGAAGAATATTTTTCATATTGTTTCAGATAAGAGGTTATATGTATAACAAAATGCGTAGCTGAATTACTCAGCTACGCATTTCATAAGAATCAATTTTTAGTTAACATCCCACCATAGGTTATTTTGTATGCTGTTGCTTCCACCCATGCGCTTTTCGGCTTCTTTCACGTTAGCTTCGTTAACGGTGTATTCCGAAGAAGGATAATAGATACGCTTGATATAAGCGTTTGGAGTATTATTAGCCTGATCAGAAGGATTCATGTTGAAGACACTTGAACTTACGTTTGCGAATGGCATAAGCGTAGGTTTGTGGAACTGGCGATGATCAGCCCAAGTTTCAAAAGAACATTCCTGGAACTGAGCAATGTATTTCTGGGTAAGAATCTTATCCATAGGTGTATTGTTAGTTCCTGTAACATCGTCATACTTGGCTGTGGTTCCATAATAGTTTGGAGAAGTTGAAGCCAGATAATTTGCGATTTTGCTTTCCGGAACTCCCAGTTCTGTCATACTTGAGCGTACGCCGGCTTCGTATTCTGTTTTGGCATCTCCACTTGTAAGACCAAGTTGGATGGCAATAGCTTTCAGGAAGCACAGTTCGCTGTACTTGAACAAAGGATACTTTCTGTCAATGGTTTCATAATACCAGGGACCGATTTTTGAGAAGTCGCTAACAAACTGTCCATTGTCCATTGCAGCACCTACACCCGAAGCTACGTGTCCCGGATCTGTGCCGTCCCAATTGCCGTTCATGCTTGGAGTTGCAGGGCTTTCGATGATACCTGCGGGTTCAAAGTGGATCGGAGCGCGAGGATCGACAACTGCAGGAGCATTCTTAGCAGTAAGAATAACTTCGGTGATATTCTTATTGGCTTCGCGGTCGGCTGCGGTAGGCCATGCTTGTCCACCGATACCTTCTACAAGACGTTTGTAAGCCGTTGACATATGCAACACCGAAGAACCTTTATGATAATAAATCGGGTTCTGGGCAAATTTATCTTCTCCTTGCGTCAGGAAGGCGGCATCAGCGTCACTGCTGAATACACCTGCTGAAATGGCAGCTGCGGCTTCTGTTTTAGCCTTGGCGGCATCTACGTCGGAGATACGGACAGCCATGCGCAGGCGGATAGAGTTGGCGAATTTCTTCCATTTGGTGGCATCACCCCCATAAATAAGGTCATAAGAACCGACATTATTGGCTGCCGACTCATCCAGTTTACTTACGGCATCTTTTAATTCTTCGAATATGGTATAATATATGTCCTTCTGAGTGTCATACTTAGGCTGATCAATGTCGTTGGCAGCTTCAGAGTAAGGTACATCTCCCATACAATTCGTTAAACGCAACATAGCATACGCTTTCCAGATACGTGTCATCTGAACGACGTTATTGTGAACAGGGTTGCTCTCATTGGCACGGATTAATGAATTGGCATTGGTAAGCACGGTGTAAGTCAACTCCCAAATGTTGTCCACATAGCGTGCGTCTATGTTATAGTCGGAAGCCGAGAGTCCGTCGTTAGCCGAATATTCACAGAAAGTACTGATCATCAGCTGGTCTATCTGTTGCCACTGATTGGCATACGGAATACCACGTCCCTGTATGAATATCAGCTGGAACTTAGGATCTACTGAACCCGGTGTCGGGTTGTTGGGATCGGTATTCATATCGTCAAAATCGCCTACACAGCCCGCGAAGGCCATTGAAAGACCAATAATGCTTATAATGGATTTAAATAACTTATTCATTTTATCTTCATTTTTAGAATGTAACATTAAGATTGAAACCAAATGAACGGGTAGACGGTAGAGCAGCGGTTTCTACACCCTGTCCGTTGCCAGTAGAGTATGTACATTCAGGGTCGAATCCCGGAAGGTTATTGTACAGGAAGCATACGTTGTTGGCTACAGCACTGACTTTAATACCACTGATGATTGTCTTGTTGAACCATTTGTCCGGCAATATCCAAGAGAAATTAAGTTCGCGAAGGCGTACGTTGGTAGCATCATAAACGTAGTTTCCGATGTTGCCATAGAACTGTCCCCAATAAGCGGTAGGATTCAGTTCAACGGTGTTGGGAGCTCCTGTGTTTACATTAACACCCTGAGAAATCAAGCCCTTACCGGTTGAATAGAATTCTTCACGTCCGGCAACTGTTTCTTTGGTCTGACCATTAGATTGCAGACGCATCATAGATTGCAGATATACATCGCCACCATAGCGGACATCAATCAGGAATCCGAAAGAGAAGTTTTTCCATCTTAATGAAGAACCGATACCTGCTGTCCAATCCGGGTTCATATTACCGGAAACGCGGAGGGTAGGATCTACTATGTATTTGCCGTCATCACCCACAAGGCGGTTTCCTTTCTCATCATATTTGAAACCATTCGTGTAAATCTGCCCGTAAGGTTCGCCTGTTTTAGCCATGACATAACAGTTTTGTCCCATCGGGCGAGCTAATGTAATGGATTCCACTCCTTCGTAGAGTTCTACGACTTCAGAAGAGTTTTTGGCGAAGTTCACCCAAAGATTCCAGTTCCAGTCGCGTGTGCGAACCGGCGTGGCATTCATCTGAAGTTCCCATCCCCAGTTGTCTACACGTCCTGCATTGATATATTTGGCGCTATATCCCGAAGTGATAGATGAAGGCATGGATATGATCTGGTTGTATGCACGCTTGTTGTAGTATGTAACGTCGAATCCTAAACGGTTATCAAAGAAGCGGATATCAGCACCGAACTCGGTAGATTTGATAATCTCCGGTTTAAGGTTAGAGTTTGCTTTCGTAGAAGGTTCTGCTACGCCCATCTGACCACCTGCCATGTTAGAAACTGTAGATAATACAGACAACAGCTGATATGGATCGGTGTCATTTCCTGCTTCAGCATAAGATGCGCGTACTTTAGCGAAAGAAAGCCAGCTGGGAACATCTACTTTGAACTTGGTCAACATATCCGTCACTACCCAACCCAGAGAGAATGAGGGATAGAAGAATGAACGGTTATCCTTCGGTAATGTGGAAGACCAGTCATTACGTACAGTTATATCGAGGAACAGGTAGTTATCCCATGACAATTGTCCCAGTGCATAGAGGGATTGGACTTCTTTTTCTGATTTGGAAGTCGAAGTAGTCTTGGATTGACCATTCTGAATGGTATACAGTTCAGGAATGTTCAAACCTTCGGCTGTGGCATAGAAACTATTGTATTGGCGGTTCATCAGGTTGCCACCAACAGAAAGCATTCCGGAGATTTTGGAGTCTGCAATCTTATCCTTTTGTGCTGTAATCAGGAAATCTGCATTGTATTCAGCCATATTGTATTGACCGGTTGAGAAACGACCATCCTTATAACCTGCACTTGAAATCAAGTCATGGCGTATCCACTTTTCGGTCTTCTTGCCATAAGTGTCACCGCCGAAGCGAACCATAGCTTTCAGCCAGCTGCTAACCTCGTATGTCAATGAAGCGAAACCATTGATACGATTGGTTACGTCCTTGTTACCGCTGAGAGAAGTCAGTGCATACGGGTTATTTACCACCGTAAGCATACTGGGATACCAGTCGATAATCTTTCCGTCTTTATCAAAAACATCTTTCATTTCGTGCAGGTTGATGCTGCGCGGAGTATAAATAAGAGCGAATATCGGGTTGAAACCTGAAGCAGAGAATTCAGGACGTCCCTGACCTTTCTGATAAGTATAGTTCAATTTGGCATCGAGAGTCAGGTTCTTGATGATTTCGCCGCCTGCGCGGATAGAGAAGTTTGTCTTGTTCAACTCATTCTTCGGGATAACACCCTTACGCATTGTGTTTGACATACCTACACGGTAGTTCATCTTACCGGCGGAACTTGTGATATCAAGAGAATTGGTCCATGATGTACCGGTGTCCATGAAATCGGAAAAATCATTATTTTTTGCTTCCAAAGGACGGGTCTGTCCTGTCCAGTCTGTAACAACCGTACCCATTTTAGGACCCCAGGAGTTACGCGAGGTAGCCACAAATGCTCCGTCTGTACCCTGACCGTATTCATTCTGGAATTCCGGTTGAATCATTACATTTTCAAAAGTAAAGTTGCTATTGTATGACACTTTGGTTCTGCCACCCTGGCCTTGTTTGGTTGTAACCAGAATCACACCGTTACCACCGCGTGAACCGTAAAGAGCTGTAGCCGAAGGACCCTTCAGTACAGAAATTGATTCAACATCATCAGGATTCAGCATGGATAGTCCGTCACCGGTATCCGAATAACCTGCACCCCAAGAGTTTGTATTTACGTCGTCAACGCCTTGAGAGTTGTCGAACGGAACCCCGTCCACTACCACCAACGGCATATTATTACCGGATATAGAGTTGTTACCGCGGATGACGATACGGTTTGAACCACCGGGAATAGAAGTTGAAGAAATATTCATACCGGCAATCTTACCATTCAGTGATGTGGCAATGTTTGCAGTCCGGTTTTCAATAAGAGCGTCCCCTTTTACGTCTTGCACTGAATAGCCGAGCGCCTTCTTTTCACGCTTCATACCTAAAGCCGTCACCACTACCTCATCCAGAGCATAGTCTGTTCCGCTTAACTGTATTTTGTACGTAGCATTATTTGTAACAGGAATTTCCTGTGCGTCGAATCCAATGAAAGATACTACCAAGGTTTTTCCATTGGATGGAATATCCAGAGAGAACTTGCCGTCGATATCTGTTGCTGTACCGATGCCTGTTCCTTTTACAAGTACAGTTGCTCCGATAATCGGTTCGCCTTGAGTGTCTGTCACTACTCCGGAAATCCTTCTTGAGTTCTGTGTACTAGACGAAGTGGTATTTTGTGCACTTACACTCATTCCAGGAATGTAACCGCCACATATAAGCATTAGGCCGGTTACTGATAGAATTAAAAGTTTTTGCATTAACATAGATTTAATAAACAATAATGGTTAATAGTCCAGAATTATATCATCATATATGATTGGCTTGCTTTGAATATTTGTAACTTAACTTGAAAATAATGTTGTTATTTTCTCATACTCAAAGAATTACCAGAGGCTGTTGGGCAGCTGTCACATTACCAATGTCTATGAACAGTACACTTATAGTTACTGCTGAGAGGAGTTTGCTGTTTGCGAATCCTTTTCTTTTGCGATCTTCATTCATAAAAAGTTGATGATTTTGTTGTTAACTAAAATAGTCTTCTCTGAAAGAGTAAGAATGGGCAATTGAGAATAGCTTTGAGGCTATTTCTGCTGTCAGGTGGGGTCTTGTTCCATAGGCTCTTTTTTATTTTTAGGTTTAACTTATATTTTATCTCTCTTATTTTAATTATACATTAGCTAAGTTCCAAGAGAACATTGCCGAGTTTTTTTATGGTAAAAAGAATATAACAATACCCATTGACAGAATTAATTAATTTCTTTCAGGTTATGAATAAAAGGGAGTATCATCCTATACCCATTATTTAATTCGAAAATGTCTTAATACAGATTTACTTTACACCATTTTAACACTAAAAAGCTGTAAAGAT
>ENA-ORSG01000095-ORSG01000095.1-human-gut-metagenome-genome-assembly--contig:-NODE-95-length-92171-cov-19.651179_pt1 | contig 92171 bp, 79 predicted proteins | sample MGYA00242189_ERZ509156 | MGnify/ENA primary metagenome ERZ509156 (study PRJEB26280, sample SAMEA2338666) | human gut metagenome | biome: human gut; feature: human-associated habitat; material: faeces...
AGAGCGTATTCTCCAATCTGACCTTTAACAACAATTAAATCATAAAGACTACCCGGTGCATTATGAACTTTGACAGTACCGTCATCTTCATAAGAAACACCAAAGTATTTAATTTCCTTTTCAAGTTCAGCCTGCATTTCTTTGGCCTCACGTTCACGAATTGCTTTAATCTCACTCTCTTGAGTTTTACGCAACCAGTTAAGACTTTCAGTTGCATCATCTTTAAGAGTATTATTTGCTTTTGCAAACTCAACAATTCGTTTGGCACGTTCCGGGGAAGTACCTTTTTGAATTTCAGCTTTATAGATTAAATCAGCAAGTAAGTTATCATCATCTTTGATTTCAACTTTGCTATAATCTACATTTGCCGAATAACCTTCGATTGTACCGAACTTATTCTTATATTCAACAAGAGCTGCAATATCAGGATTGTTAGCTAAAAACTCATTAAAACCTTTTGCAAAACCCTCTCGTTCACCAAGAGCTTTTACAGCAGCTTCACGTTTAGCAAAACCCTCAATCGTAGGTTCAAACTTAACAGGTTCACCTTTCTCATCTTTAATAACAATGCCACTGGCTTTTGAAATAGCTTCGATATAATCACCGTCTAATTCATTAGCACCTTCATCAGACATTGCATCAATCTGTTCCTTTGTGAACTTGATTTCACCGTTATCATCTACGGCGTTTCCGTTATCATCAAGTGTGTAAAGAGTACCATCAATTTCTACTTGTTCCGGTTCAGTTTCTTCTTCACCATTACCAGTAGAACCACTCTTCTCACCTTCTTCCTCAGCTTTCTTACGAGCAGCTTCCTCTTCAGCTTTACGTCGTTCTTCAGCTTCTTGAGCTTCTTTAGCTTCCTTAGCTTTACGTTCTTCTAATTCTTTACGAAGACGTTCTTGTTTTTGCTCCTGAGTTTCATCATCAGGTATAACAACTTTTTCAACAGCCATATTAGTATTTATTTATAGTTGAATATTATTACATGAACAAAGATATACCATATATAATATATTATCAATAATTATAGTAGCATTATCTTGCAGGTTCTCTTGCTCTCCGTCGATAATTCTCGGTCATCATTGCTTTAATTCTTTTTGTAACTTTATTCTATTAACATCAGAAGCAGTGTAACCAGATTGAGCAGCCATAGCTTCATCTTTATCTATATTACCATTTCCATTGGTATCGACTTTAAGTCGCATATTCCAAATCTCTTTTTCACCTTCTTGTTTAAGAATCTCAAGATTAACATCATGTTCTCTATCAAGAGTATTTTGTTGAGCTTCAAATTCTTGTTTAGCTGCTTCACGCTGACTAACAATTTGTTCAATTTCTGCTTGAGCTTGTTGTTGAACTTGTTGCATTTGAAGTTCATAATCTCGACGAGCTTGAATAGCTTTCTTAATATTCTTAGCAATAGAAGTAATATTATTATTCTCAATAGCTTCAATAGCAACTTCCAGTTGGTCATTCTGACCTGCACTAAATGCAAGTTCTTTCATCATGTTCAGCTTATTCTGAACATCGGCATTATTACGAATATAAATTCCAATATTACCAGAGAAATCAGAAGAACCATCAATATCAACTACAACAACTTTATTAGTTGTCGGGTCTACATAAGAACCCCGTTTACCATCAATCCAAGCAAACTTACTGTAATCAATATTTGCAACATAATCACGTTCACGGAAGAGATTAAAACATTCAAGACTCCAAACACTTCCGGTCATTGCTTGAGAATAATTCGATTCATTAACAGCCTTACCTGCATAATCTTTAGCATCACCGAAGCGAGCATTATTCATATTAGCTGCTTCCCAAGCTTCTGCTTTCAAACCTTGTTTAAGATCATCAAGCATTTGAATATAATTCGTAATAGCACTCGTAGCTACTTCTCGAATAGATTGTAAAGCATTAGGTTGTGCATCAGAATCATCAAACGGTAAGAAACTATCTTTATTCGCAACAGCAAGACGTTCCTCGGTAGTCATATCACTACTATCAGCGAGAATACTTTCAGGGAATAATAGCCAAGACTTAAACTTAGCTACTGCACGTTCTTGTTGTAAAGTATAAATACGATAAAGAGCAAGATAAGGTAAAACACGGAAAGGAATAGGATTACGAAGATTATCTTTATGTAAACCTACAATACCATTATAAGGTAATTTACAATCACTATAATTGTTAAATCTTTCACGTTGAACTTCGATAGGTCGCGGCTTAATATAAATACCACTATGACAACCACCTATACGCCAACCTTCCCAAACTTGATTTATCCATTCCCATTCAATTTCAATATCACCAGCGGAAGCATCAAATTCATAATTCTCGTCTACAACACTTTCAACGATATTTCCTAATAAATCTCGATGTTTAAGAATACCTTGTTTAATTTCAGTTTTCCAAACATAATGATAAATATCAATTTCTTTACCATATAATCGAGCTTCACTACGAAGCGCTTCTACGTTAGTATGTAAGATAGCTTTACGTTCAGCAAAATCTGTTTTATTGAAGATTTGAACTATGCCATCAGGAGCATCATATTTAGGAGATACAGTATAAATATCTTTAAGATAATTCATTTCTGCATCTGTAAGTTCATCACGAAATCTATCAATAATTTGAGGAATAGTCATTCGATAGACACGAAGTCCTGCATCATCATCTTCAATATATCGTTGACCACTTTCAATACGATAATATTCGAGAGGAGATATTACTTGAAGATAAACATCACCTTTATAAACTTCTCGATAAGTATAAACCTCTTCACAAGCCCACCAATAGAAATAACATTGTTGATACTTGTCTTTCGCTTCAACGATAGTATTAATAAGTTCAAGACGTTTTTGAGTTGTAATAGTTACATCATCAATCCAATCGTTAAGAACTTCCTCAATAATATCATTAAGTTCGCCTTGTTTAATTGTCTTTTGACCAGTATTAAATCCTGCTTCATTAAGACGATTAATAATTTCTTGATTACAATAAGCCATTACTTTATCAGCAAGAACTTTATTGCGAGCAAGAGTTACGGAAGGGTCATTATTAAATACTTGATAATTAGAGAACATATTAATAAATTCTCCCATATATCGTTCTTTAATAGGAGTAAGAAAATCTACATCACGTATCTCACCATACATGACAGCTTTCTCACCAACCTTATCAATATAATTCCGAAGAACATATTCATAAGTTTTAGGGTCTACTAAACCATTAGCAGCATCAAGAAATTTCTGCGTAACAGTTTTATCATTCTGACCAATAGCAAGATTAATCCAATAATTACAATTGGGAATGTACCAAGCTTTCGTTTGTTTTGTAGCAGTACTTGCACGCTGGTCAGGCATAACAAGTGGAGTTGCTCTTAAATCACGTTCACTCATTTTAGGAATCTATTAACTTTACGACCAGTGTTATTAGTTTTACTTTTCGAGTTAGCTTCTCGTTCAAGTAAAAGGGAATCTTTACGAAATTCAAACATTGCAACAATAGCCGAACTCAATCGGTCTGCATTACGCCCAAATATAAATCTATCTAACTCTAATAAGAAACTTATATCATAAATTTGATTAAATCTATATATTGGTGTATCGTCGGACGTTTTTCCGACAATTTCGTATAAGAAATCCCGCACCATGCGCATACCCTCTAACTTAATATCGCCATCACCAATGACAATACCATAACCTGTAATACGAGGGCCATCAACACTACGATTAATATAACTACTTGGGTCTTTTAATAACTTATCTCTATAACCCCATTTCTTGAAATTAGTAACAAGTTCACCAGTACCAGCCTCATAAAGAACTTTACAATTCCAACGTAAACAAGCATAAAGAACAAGTTTATCGACAGCTTCCATAGTATCAAGACGACCACAATAAGAAGCAACAAGTCGTTTACCCATGTAAGGAGTTTTGCTGTTAGTACGCATCCACACTTGAAAACTTGCAAGTGAATTTTTTGTACTAACTTCTTCTTTATTTTTATCTACACGATATGGGTCATAAGAAATAAAATAAAGACTACCATCATTTGGAATAGGAGAATAAAATTCTCTTATACAACCGTGAACATCAGTCTTTGAATTATGAGGTACATCAGTTATATACTCATGGAATCTATCGGAACCAAATATAGCTCGTTCAATACATTCCTGTTTAGTAACAAATCTAACACGTCCATCATCAAGTATATACCAACCATCTTCATAAAAATGATTAGACTTATCATATTTAATAGCGTTAATATGATTAGTAAGTTCCGGACTGTGAAAAATGTTCTCTTGTGTGTTCGTAAATGCCTCATTAGGACTGTTAGCACGTTGACCTACATAAATATTATATTCACCAGCATCTTTCTCTTTTTCTGCACCACGTTTCTTGTCATAATCATCCTTCCAAGAAGCAAACAGTAAAGAATTACCATCTTCTATAAAAGGTTCATAATCCCATATCTGCGGAAAAAAGAAACCACAAACAGCATGTCTACTATTAGCATCCCAGATATTTTCCATAGGAAGCATATCATTCTTTCCGGGATTATAAAAACAATTACTAAAAGCTTCCCAGTTAGCACCTTTTGTACCACCCGTACCATATACACGAATAGTACCAATTCGCATTGCACCTGATTCACTATTAGACATCATAACATCTAATGCCTTTTGAAGATTAGGACATTTACCTGCTTCCTCAAAATCAGTTTCAATAGCTTTCTTACCTACTGCGGCACTTTCATTTTTACCAATAGCAACACTTAAAAGTTTACTACGAAATCCGAAAGCCTTTTGACCTTCTTTTGATTTCTTATATCCAAGTTCAATACCTTTATCAAAGTTCTCACTTAAATAACCTCTTCGCCAATAAGTTTTATCTTCATACCAATCAAGATTAACTTTAACCATATAAGATGTAGCACCTTTCTCAGTTAAATAATCCATTTGGTCGGCAGCAAGTGTAACAGTTACATTCTTATTTGCGTTAATAGTATTAGCTGCTTGACTACCACGTTTATATGAAAAACCTTTACGACGAGCTTTTGCTTTACATAAGTTACAACTATTATTAGCAATCAGCTCATCAATCTTAAAGTTCCAATAATCTCCATCCCAAAATCGAGGAAAGCCTTCAACAGTATTAACCTTAAATCTTCCCTCTTTATCTAACTGTTTACGTTCTTTTTCATTAGGAGCACGTTCGATACGACCATAATTAAGATAATTATAATGGTCGCCAGTTATACGAACTTTATGAAGTAAAGCCTTACGTTCAGCATCAGATTTAGCTGCTAAATAAGCAGGAATATCTTTAATGTATAATTTACAATATGCTTGAACACCTTTAACTCGTCTATCCATTTCACGTTGCCAAAACTTTACGGCATTAGGACTATCATCAGGTTCAAGACAATAACATCCATGTTTTTCATAAAAGTCTGCAACACGACTAAATATTTCAGTACCTACGAAAACAAAGTCTATTTTCATAAGTACACCACCACTTTCACCTATAAGAAAGTCGTTATCTCTGTCAATCCAAGGTTTACCAGTAAAACGACAAATACTTGAAGATAAAGGTTTATAACTTTCTTTATCTTCAAGTATGTAATCTATAAACGGACTTCGACCAGTTTCATAACCATAACGATTATCTTTACGATAATGTTTCTGTTTCGTTAGGAGCGTTAGATGCTCTATCATTTGTTCCGTCATAGCTATCTCTATATTCAGCTCCACCACGAATTGACGTTACACCTTTTTCAATCTTATCCCACTTATTATTAAGCTCAGTAAGACTTTCAACTCGTGCAGGAATTTCATTAGCAATTTTAATAATCTGTTTGAGAGTATCTTCACAAAGAGCTAAATCTTTCATTTCAAGTTCTTTCGACATTAAATCTTCTATACCATCAGTTAATGTACGAACTAACTTACTTGAAAGATTCAAAGATTTAATAGTAGAATTAATTAAATCTTCAACAGCTGTAATATTAAGATTTGATTTTACAAATTCAATAGCAGATAAAACAACTTTATCCGGTAGATAAGATTCATCCAAACCGGCATTAGACTTAGCATAAGCATAAGCTTCTTTTTTAGTAAGTCCTGCTTTCGTTACATAACCTTTTCTATCGGATAAATATAATATAAATCTAAATTCTTTTTCTGCAAAAGATTTATCTTTACTATCATCACGAGCATATATCTGTTGAAGTAAAGGATATTGAAGTATCTCTTCTACATCAAGAATTAGTTTATCATTTTCTATCTTAAATCCATGTACCATATATCATCGACTTGATATAAATATTAATACAGCGTTTAAAGCAATAGAACCAGCTGCAATCCAACCATTTCTACGTTTCTTTTTTCGTTCAGCTAAATATCTTTCTTGATAATCAATTAACTTATTATTGAGTGAATCAAGGCCACCAAAAGAAACAACCAAAAGACTATCACGAATAGCAATATGATAAGACTGGAAGGATATAACGCTATCTTGTACCCTTTGAATTTCACTGGCAGTAAGATAAAGTTTTTCATACTTTTCACCTTCAAGAAGTTTTATAGCTAACTTACGAGTTTCTTTCGGAGTAAAAACAATAACTGTATCGCCATCAATCTTGTATCTTTTTTGCGATATAGCGGAGAACGGAATCATCACTAATGATATTACTATCATTAAAATCACTTTCAACCTTCTCATAAATAGTAATAGTTTTTTGTTCAATTCCTCTAAGACTATCAATAACAAATTGTTGTTCATTAATAATCGTATCATATTTCTTAATGAAACTATTAAGACTATCCCTTAAAGATTTAATAGTTTCATCATGTCTTTCAATACCTAAAAACTTACGATTAACATATCTATCAAAATAAGTAGCTCCAATACCAATCGCAAGAATCAAAACAATATAATATATATATCGAACAGTATCTTTCATAACTTACAAATCTAAATCCATTTCATTAATAAGAACATAAGATTGAGTTCCTTTACCAATCGCCTTATCAAACAAAGGAATAATAATGTCATTCCATTGATTCACATCTTTGATAACTTGACAGCCAGCAGAATAAAGACCAATCTCATCACTTACTTTCCAGCTTGACGCCCTATGTAAATTAATACCAAACATACCAAAGTCAGTATTATCGGTAATATCAATTTTGTCATCTCGATTATTGTCACGAATTACTTGACAAGGATTAGCTTGAACAAGCGCCTTATATTGTCCTTTATGTTTACCTATTTTCCAAAGAGCTTTGTGTACACCTTCTCGAAGAACTGCACAACCTTTATTATTAACAGGAGTTTCAAGATTTAGATTACTTGGGTCAGTAGTAGCTTCGAAAACCATACATTCCCATATATTAAAATCTCGTTCATAAAACATTACAATAACATCGTTATAATGTTTAGTACAACTACTTTTAGAACGAATACCCCAGATATTAAGATTAATAGGATATTTATCATTTTTCCTAAATATAGGATATTCTAAATCTTTAGCAATTTCAATAAGTCTATTTAGTAAATCATTTACACCAATAAGTTTATTAAATAATGCGTTATATTTTGATTCCTTAGTTGCTTTCATATTTGTAATACTTTTTGTAACTTGTGTGGGCCTCGCTCCGCTCGGCCTTTCGGGTGCTCCGCACCCTCACCCGGTGGGGGAGTGGGTTGGACGCCCACTGGCGACACCATTTGTATCATCACTTATAACATTTCTATCGTCCAAACTAAATTTTATAGTTGCCCACGATAATTACTATTAAAAATCCTAATAAGATTTACTGCAAGTTTACCACGAGTATCTATATAATAAATCTTAATAGTTTTCATAGCTTAAAAAAGTGTTTTAGCAGTTTTATAAATATGTTTACTTGAATAATCAGCAATCATCATTCCGACTTCATTTTTAAGATAAGGAATATCATACATTTCTACGACTTCCTTATCTTCTTCATTTTCGTCTTGAAATTGATTCTGAATAGTTCTAATATGACAGAGAATAATTCCTACATTTTTATAACCCCAGCTCTCAACAAGATTAGCATAAGTAGAAAGTTGCATTGCATAATGATTACCTATACTATCAGCGAGGTGGTCAAGTGGTGCACCGAAATATTCCTCTTTATAAATAAAATTATTGAGGTCAAGTGTACCATCAAGTTTCTTATCATAATAACCACTTTCAAATCTAATTGGAGCTTTATTAGTTTTCCAGTCTAAAATAATAAATTCATTACCACGAATTAAAAGAATATCAATAAGACCGGAAACAAGATTTTGACTATCATAAACACCAATCTCAGCGTAAATATGATAACCTTTTGTAACAAGAGCAGAAATTAGACTAAATATATCAGGATACTTCTCTCGAATACCAGTCTTAACAAAATATTCAAGATTAAGCTTACCGTATTTATGACTACCAACAATATCATCTATCGTATAGATTCTATCATTTATAAAACCATTAGCGTTCAGCTTATATCCGTTACAAGTCTTAATAGCAGTTTCAAGGTAATTATGTTTCTTTGTTCCTTTATCACAAGCCTTAATAGTTTCTTGTTCCCATTCCCAAAGAATTTGTTTCTTAGTTTTACCTTTATATTTTTGATATTTTGGATGTCGAGGATTCTTACCTATACGTTCACACGCTGCGGCAATTTCTTCTTTCTTAAATTCTTGTGTATATTTACCAATAAGAGTAGTAACAGATATATAACCATTACCTAAATCATCTGTGTACTTATGTTCCTCTTCATTAAAGTACAGTATTCTACCCTTTGGCAAAATCTTTTCTGAAACGCATTTTCTTCCCATCTTCTTCGGCAGTTCTACGTCTACGACGATTAGCAATATGATAAGCAATAATCTTTGCTTTACGTTCCTCTCGACTTAAACCTTCAAGTTCCTCAGCATGAGTTTTCTTAAAGAACTTAGCTGGACTGTATTCAAATCTACCAACACGAGGAACACTAACAACTTCATCTCCTCGCATCATAGCTTTGGCAACACTATCTTTTTGTGTTCTTTCCAGTAACTCTAATACTTTCGCCTTTTGGTCAGGTCTTAACTTTTCCCAAGCTGCAACACTTCGTTTATAAGAAGCAGGTCGTCGAAGAACATAAGGTTTAAGATGTTTTTCAATACGTTCATCTACGAAAGGAACTAACTTATCATAAACAAAAGGATTAAGCATAGTTTAATTATTAACGGTAGGAGATTCAATCCAAACACCTACGATAGAATATTCATCTATAAGAACAAACTCACTAAACTTAACAGTTCCAACACCAATAATAGATTTACCTTCACGGTGAACTTTCTGTTTAGCTGTAAGTGTTTGAGTATCGCCCGGCATCTGAATAAGAGTAGGAATACAACCGTTTTCCAGTTTTACTTTATCTCCAATGTTAAGACCTTTGACATTTTCGGCAACAGCCATAACAGTATAAGCTTTAGCTGGAATCTTATTAATCTCCTCGTTATTAAGAATATTAAGAGTAGATACTTCAAAATCTGCACGAAGAAGAACTTTGTTACCACGAGGACTAAATGCAATTTTTGTTTCCATAGTTTTATTTTGTTTAGGATTTACATTATTATAACTACGAGTACAAATATATAATATAATCTTATCCCATGCAAGCAAATCTAAATAAATTTCAAACTGAATTAATAAAATTATCACTATCAAAAGCAGAATTATCAATAAGTCTAATAGTAATTACAGTATTAGCGATTGCAAGACCTCACGAGTGGGCGTCCAACCTGCTCTCCCACCGGGAGTACACAAGTTAAAACTAATAAAATCCTTATTAAAAGCTCTTCAAAGTTTACCACTTTTTGCATCACCAGTTTTCCAACCAAAAGAATCAATTTTGGCGACATTAGTATCTTGACCAGTTGCACTACTAAAATCACTAATTTTTGAACTAATTTTTTCGTTATTAAATTCGTTATTAATTACGTGATTAATTACGTGATTATTTGATATAGTTTCTGAATTACGAGTTGGAATTTGTATATATATTATATATTCATTATTTGTAATAATATTACTTGTAATATTATTACTATATATAGGTATATGGTCAATTAATTCAAAAATTCATTCAAAAATTACGGAAAATAATGATGCAAAAATTGTAGATTTTAGTGAAGATAGAGGTCATTTTACAGGTAATTTTACAGGTCAAATTACAAGTAATATTGAAATTACATTAAAAATTAATTCAAAAATTAAGGAAAATGGTAATGAAAATAATAGAGATTTTAATAAAGAAACTAATGAAATTTTAAGTAAAATTAAAAATGAAGAAAATAAAGATTCAAAAATTATAGAATTTAATATAAGATTTAATAATGAAATTAAAAGCATTTTGAGTAATTTTATAGATAATGATATAAGTCTTTTTATAAATAATAAGAATAAAGATAAATTTTTTAAGGATTTTAATGATAATTTTAACAATAAGAAAAGAGATTTTAATGATAATTTTAACAATATTACTGTAAGTCTTTTTACAGGTATCGAAAATAATATAAGTATTTGTTATAAATTTCAAAATGATTTTAATGATTATTTTCAAGATAAAAATAATAAAAATATTAATGATTATAAAAGTATTTTTGTTAGTGTTAAAAATAATATAAGTATTTATATTGTGGAAGTACCTAATGAAACTGCCCCGTCCATTCAAGGGTTTGCGAAGCCCCCCGCTTGAGATTGCAGGAAAGAAAAAAAATAAACGTTTCCTAAATAGTCTAATTAAACATTATTCAACTATGGCAAAGCAAATCAAAGAAGCAACTGAAACAATTGTTAAAGTTGTTCGCATTAGTGGTAAAACTAAACCGCTGGCAATTAATGGTAAAGAGAATACCGATAACGTCGTATTTCTCCGCGCATTTGATGCCGAAAGCGGTGCGAAACTTGATACACCGCTAAGTATTACAGAAAGTAGGGCAAAAATGTTCGGTTTTTCGTGCTTGTGTATTAGCGAGGAAACAGCCGAACGCGATAACGCCGGAAACATGGTAGAGGAGTTAAACACGCTTACAAATCCGCCCAAGTATTACGAAATGACATTGCGAGTAATACCGAAAGGCGAACCGGGCGAATGGGGCTATAAGACTAAAAAGGCCGTAACGGTGGACGGCAAAGGGTACAAAGAGGGTGAACTCGTTCCCTATCGTACTACTGGAACAATGATTGTTGAAGCAATCGGGAAAGAGTACAAAGATACTGATTTCAAAAGTGCCGCGATTAATCGTATCAATGGAGCCGCAAATGCTGCCGGTGATATGGCATATCGTGTTGAAACTTTCCGGTTGATGTTCGGACGTACTCCGAATATGGCTAACGAGGAAGACCGAAATACACTACTTTCGCTTCCGGTAACACACTAAACAACTAACGTTAAGGATGACGAACGTCGTAATGATGTTCGTCATTCTTTTCGTAAATTACAAGTTTCATTACGACCAACACTTTAAGTTTCATTACGACCAACACTATTAACAACTATGAAATGGTTAGGATTTATAGCATTAGTTCTAATTGAATCATTAGCTATATTCGGTTTATCATTAGAACAAATAGGATTTACTGTTTCACAAGCAATATTAATTTCGTTTTATGCTGTGCTATTAATTATCACAATTACGGGATTTATTATTGCGCATTTTGTAAATCTACAAAAAGAAAGAGAAAAAGAATTTGGAATTTTAATACGAGAATTAAGAGAAATTAAAGAAGTAGTAGGAACATCTGAAACACGAGTAATTAAATTAGAAAGTTTAATAGAAAATGATATAAGAAATGATGTAGAAAAAGTAAATGAAATTGTAAGACAAAATTTAATAAGAAAAGCGTAATTAGTTGCGGAGGTATTATCTCCACTTTTATCTTTATTATTTTCACTATCAGAATCTCCAATTTTAGGCAAATAATCTCTTTATAATTGTTATTAATCATTTTTCATTATCATTTATAATAATTTCGATATTAATATTTTCATTTTCATCTTCAATAATAATTATAATAATTATTTCTCTATTTCTTTCATTCTTTTTAATATTATGTTTAACTATAAAATTTATATGAAATTTACAAATAATTTCTTTATCACCTTTACCATAATTTTAGGCAAATAGTATTCCAATCATTGTTATTATCAAAATCATTATAATAATTGTAATAGAAATTACTTTAATATCTACATTCTTTTATTATTTATTAAATTTAACATTTTCAATATGATTTATAATAACAACTACAAAAGTTTTATACTATCTATATTTGTAATATTATTTACCTAAATTATCTCTTTATCTTTTTCATTCATTTTATCATCTCGATTTTCATTATTAATTGCCATTGTAATTGTAATAGAATTTGTAATATTAATTGTAATTATTTATTCTTTACTTTTATATTACTTATCTTTATTATCAATTATATTACTTATCTTTATTATCAATTATATTAATTTTAACATCTTTATTATCATGACTTGTGCTATCATTGGATTTATTATTTCCTTTTTATTTGTTAAATTAGCAGACATAAATGGTAAATCAGCGTTTACACTAACAGAAAAACTACAAGCATCATTTCTGATATTTTTATTCGTAGGATATTGGATTGTATTACTTGCAAAATATCTTATTTCATTAATTTAATCAACTATGAACACAACAGAATCTCCTAAACGAAAAATATCTGCATTAGAACGTACAATCGTTGCAGGTATGGGTAGTATTACAATGCCTGATATGATGGCATTACATAAGAAATTTCCTACATTAACTATCGAAGATATTTATGATATACTTAGTTCGATAGAAACATCTGCATTAGGTACAACATCACGAGAATTTATTCTTCAATATGCAGAAGTAAGACTTCTTAGTTTACGAAAATCTAAAACTATTGAAGAAGCAACAGTACAAACTTGTGAAATATCAGAAAAAGTACAAGCTCTCATATCTCGTAATGAAGAATTAAATGACCGACTTGAAAGACAAGCGTCTTATATCGGTAAACTTCAACGAGAACTATCAACATTCAAATCAGTAAATAAAAATATTAAAATAGTATCTCTCGTACTATTATTCTTACTGATTGGTCAAGTTATAGCACATTTTACATTATAAATTTTAACAATAATTCAATTATGTCGAACAGTATGTTTTTTCTTTCTTGCATCTGCATCATTATTTGCTTTATTATTTCCGCTATTACTTATACCTATAATAAGGCCAAAGATAGAGCAGTTAATAAGGCTATTAATGATGATATTCAAGATGGTTTTGTATGTTTGGGGGATGTTTATATTAATAAGTGTTATATTGAGTCTATTTATTTAGATGATAATGGACATCTTGTTGATATTAAAACAGACCATAATCAATATTCTTATCGTTTTACAAGTGAAAGTTCATATCATAAATATCTTGATTATCTCGAAGATACTTGTAAAATTGATACAATGATTCATAATCAATATTAAGCAAATATGAGTAATCTTAAAGAAGCTCTCGCACAGGATTTTATCTTCTTACATGGAGATAAAAAATATAGTAAAGAACATCAGTTTATAGCTTGCGAACGTTCTCGTAACGAAACTCATGTAATTGTTGGTTACGCGTATCGCTGGTTTAGTGATGCTAAAACTACTATTTCTCAATATGCTATTCCTATTTCTGATTGGGAAGATACAGAGAAATTTATTACTTTCAATGATTATGTGAAAGAAAATCTTATAACAGGTGAGAAATATAATTTACATAATATTAATTACTGTCTTAGTATTAATGCTTTCTTTATTGAACATTTAGAAGATAGTATGAGTACTATTAATGAACGTAATCATCGTAAAAATCCACCGTATAAATGTTGTGATAAAGAGGTCGATTATTCAGATAATGATTTCATGGAAATATATGATTAACATAAAATAACTAATGTTATGACTGCTAAATTAATTGTATCTGTTAAAGAAGTAAACGGTATTGCACAAGTCGTTTACTATTGTAAAGAACGTCGGCGTATTTATCGTAAATCGTTCGCTGATACTGTTCGAGAATTTCGTGATGCTTACAGAAAAGCTAACAAAAAATAAGTTGCAACTGGAGAGGGCTACGCAGCTGGGCTACGCCCAGCCGCTCCGCTCCCCGGTGGGAGAGGAGGTTGCACGCCCACTTGTCGCGCTAATACTGTTACTAATATGAAAACTAAACTATTAAATGTATCATCTTTAAATGTTATAGAATTAGATATACTTAAGTTAGACACACATGTTAGACTTAAAGAATTAAATTATTATAGTACTCATACAAGTCTTATTAAGTATTTTAAACTTGAACATTTATGTGATAAAACATCTAAACTACTTCAAGATTTAGGTATGTTTTATCGTCTTGAAAGAATACATAAAAAATGGCAAGTTACTGAATACATTATTAAAGGTGCAGCTCTTATAGACGAACATGTTATTGAAAGTATGACTATTAATTCAAATAAAACAAGAAAAAATAAATTAGTTTATTATATTAAAAGTGTAGATGACAAAAGTCATTTACTTGTAGATGCTGATACAGTTGAACCTATTGAGGAATATCATTCTCAATGGAGTATTGATTAATATGTAATATTGATAGAGCAAAAGCTCAAATAATTAAAGAACATAAGTTTAACTAATCAATACAGATAATCATGTTATGTGAAATTATATCTGAAACAAAAGGTACTATTATTAATTTACCTATACAAGGTGATATTAATGTTAGTCGTGACGATTATATCGAAATCAATAATGTTCGATATGTAGTTCGTCGAAAAGAATATATTCTTAAAACTGAAACTGAACCTACTGGAAGACAAGTTTATATTACTCGAATTGTTATTTATGTCATGTAAATTATGCCAAATTTAGAAGATTGTGTTATTCAGTTCGAAGACCCTAATCCAACAATGACTCGTGTCGAAAATGCTCCTGCGGGTATTGGTGCTGATATAGTATTTCCAAGTGTGGAACCGGAACATTTACGAGGTAGGTCATTATCTGCTATTAGGCCTATGACAGTTACTGAATATAATAGTATTCATGCAGATAATTATAAAACTGAAAAGAATACTGGAAATATCATTCTTATTATGATTGTTGCAACAATATGTTTAATTAAAGTCATTAGAGCTGCGAAAAAATCAGATTAGCTAAATATGACTACTGAACAAGAAAAAGATTTTAAGAAAAGAGGCATATATAATGATATTATTCTGATGACAAATCTGACGATGATATATTGTTATATTATGTTCTTTGCTCTTGAAGAAGTTGTTAATATCTTTGGTAAACGTTATCGACATTCAACCAAGTATTATTATAATATCGTTCGAGAAGTTCTCGATAGAATTAATTGTGATAATATTAATTGTTTCAAAACAAGTCAGCAAGATGCTGGTCAAATGGTTTTAGATGTTGTTAAAGAAATCGAAGATAGACTTGTTTTTGATGATAAACAGTTATATATCCTATTTGTTATTAATCAAAAGGCTTACGATAATATTCATAGGTTTGAACCTGAAGTTACAAGTATATTTAAGAAACAAATTGAATACATTTATCGTAAACTAATTGATTATTGTCCTGTAACATTGGATAAAGACAAAATGGCTATTGTAACTGTTGTCATTAATCAAGTTATTAATAAAATTAAAGCTCAGGAGGAATCTAATGGTTCACTCACTATTATATATGATGATGCAAAATAAATTTCAAGATTTGTTTGGTCATACCATATATAATTATTATATTTGAATCATAAATAATAAACAAACAAACACAAGAACTATGTCTTACATTATCACTCGTGCTAACGAAAATAATAAAGTTGGTAAAATGGGAAAAGGTCGCAAAATCAGTCATGTTCAAACTATCGTAGTTGATGGTGATGAACGTAATAAATGTCGGCCGGTATATCGTGTAACGATTATTCACAAAAATAATAAGTAACAAATTAATACAACAAGTTGTAAATACATTATCATAATAAAATATGTAATGAGTAGAAATCCTCGATAGGCAATCCAGTATTAAACTACTATTTTTACAACTTGTTTTCTTGAACTATGGTGTAATGGTAACACATGAGATTTTGGTTCTCAGATTTCAGGTTCGAATCCTGATAGTTCAACTATTATAGATAATCATGGTAGAGATATAAATGCAACCGACCGTGTGCTTGGTGATACATAAGTCGAGACTTAACTGTATTTTAGGCTGGTGTAAGTCCAGCTGATTATCTATAATTACGCCGTGTTAGCTTTAATGGTAGAGCAGCTGACTTGTAATCAGCAGGCTGTAGGTTCGAATCCTACACACGGCTCACATTGGGATTGTTGTGTTCCAAATGCTGATGTTTTGAAATGGACATCTCGGAGTACTTCTGTTGTGATAATAGTGGTACTCTTTTTCATGTAAATTCTAATCTAATATATAATATTATGACTTTAATCACTCTACCTTCTGGAACTGTTTTAGCTAATGATTTTGCTCTTCCGATTATTATTATTAGTAAAGTTCTTATGGCTAATGATACTAATCCTCACGCTAAACTGTATCCGTATTATTTTACAATTATGTATGCTAATGGAGTTTCAATTCCTATTATAGCTAAAACATTAGCAGATGCTGAGCTTGATAGACAAATGCTTGTTAAAGCTATTACTCCTATGAAAGATTCAAATGTGAATTAAATAATAGGTTGGCGAGATGGTGAAACTGGTAAACATAAAAGACTTAAAATCTTTCGGTCAGCAAATGACCTTGCGGGTTCGATTCCCGCTCTCGCTACAAGTGTACCAAAACGAGTACACAACCTTGCAGACAAAACTGTCAAAAATCTGTGAGTTAAAAATGTGACAGTACTTATGGATACTCATAAGGCTAACGCTGGCGCCAAGCGGAATAATATTATGTGAGTTTCAACACGTTCATTTAGTAATGCTGTTGTTAGTGCTGACGAGCAACGAACAAGAAACGAGAGTACTCCTCGTTCTTGTCTTTTTAATAATGACGAAACACGCGCGACAAGTGGGCGTCCAACCCACTCCCCCACCGGGTAGCGGAGCGCTGGGCGAAGCCCAGCAGCGAAGCCGACTTAAATTGCTACTAAATTAATTCTTAATTAAATACAAATTAAAACTATCTAACATTATGGTATGAGTAAGCAACCTATTATACAAGTTCATAGTTGTAGAGCTTGTAAGTATTGTAAAAGTAAAACTTCGTATAAGTCACGAACTGAACGAAAGACTTATTATGAATGTGATAAGACTAAAACTATGATTACAGAAAGTGTATATCAAATAAATGATTGTTTAACTTTTATTAGTCGTAAATAGTTTATGCCTAAACTCAATGTTAATCAGATAGACAAATATCTTAATCCGAAAGATAACGGAGATAATAGAAAGTCTAAACCTAATAGAAATCTTCGAGAAGATAACAATCAAAATTATAGTAAGAAGAATGATAAACGTAGGCCAACAAGTCGTAACCAGTAAAGGTAGATATGGTCGTGTTATTGATGTTGATAATTCATCCAATGAACTTAAAGTATTAGTTAAGATTGGTACTAAGAATTATTGGATATTAGAAAGTCAATTAACTCCTGCTACACATATAGTTAGGGTTAAAGTTGAATACGAAATAGATTATTGTGGTAAATCTATTACCGATAGTCTTGAAGTAGCCCTAAAACGTGATACTGTTCTTTACAATGATAATGTTAATTATTTAGTTCAGATTTGTAAAGATAAAGTAGAAAGACAATTAGAAATGGAAGTAAAAGTTAAACAAATTAAAATTTCATAAGTGCTATGACATTTGACTTAAAAGTTATTACTATTGAAACCAAACCTCGTGCTGGATACTTTATTCTTGACGAAGGTGAATTTTCTACTGTTAAAAAGGTTGTACCTCAACGTAGCGAAGTTTATCTTGATAATGGTAAAGTATTATCTATCGCTGATGCTTCTAAGAAAGTTGCAAAACTTATCGGTGAAGTTACTACTGAACAAGAGGATAAAGTTATTACAAAAACTTATTCGATTATTCATAGTGATTTCAGTGGAATCATTCGCGGTTTATATGATACGATTCCTTATGGAGATGATGTTCCCGAAGAGGATAGAAAATATAAAACGCTTCGTGATGCACTGTTCGCTGGTGTAAAAGTCAGATATGAAGGTGCATTTGAAACTATTCTTACTCGTACTGTTGTCGATGAAGTTGTTGAGATTTCAAGTCTTTCTGTTGTAGATAGATATCAACTTTATTCTCGTGATGATAGGGTTGGTGTTGTTACGAAGTTTGACAAAGATTCTCATTGGTTCCAAATTAAGCTTAATACCAGTAGTACTGTTGTTAAGTGTAAACGTGAAGATTTTACAAAACTTCATAATGACAATACTATACAGATGCTTCATACTTTATGTTCTCGTTGTGGTCGATAAATGGATTTTAGTAAACTTAAAGGACTTGTTCCTGTAAAGAAAGCTAATATCAATAGAGATTCAACTAATCGAACAAGAAGTAAAACTTCAAATATGACACCTCATGCTATAAAGTGTGAGGTGTTTTTTTATGATAATAAGTTTTATGGAATTGTTGATAATGAACGTTACCCTATTGATATAACAAATGAGGATTATCAGAAAGCTACATTTGCATTTAGCACACCTGATAATGAACATTGGGATTGGTTTACGATTCGTCCTTTTAGTGCTGCTGAAGCTGATATTGAAAACTTGAAAAAGTATTGGCAACTTATTGTTCCTAAAATGAAGATTTGGATTACTCTTGAAAATGGAGTAGGAAAACTTGATATGGAACGTATTAATAATCGAAACGAAAAAGTTTTCAAAAGATTAAGTCCAAAATATTATGCTTCTCGACGCAATTAAAGAGTATTCGGTGGTCATGCCGGAATTACTTCAATATTTGAAGAAACGAGGATATGACCCCGGATACTTTTTTACAAAGTTAGACTTATCGCTACAATTCATAATAATATTTGAGTTTTTATTACAGAACTACGATATTGTTATGATTACAACTCCTAATGTTATGGGTGTTAGAGCTTATGTTAATCGAACTACTGACAAACAAGATGTAATATTTGTTTGTCCTACTCCTGAAACTTATAAAATAAGTAATAATCATTACGAAACCCTTATTAGTAAGGCATTTGAGTATATCCAAAACACTGCATTTTAGCCGATATGGACGCAGATAAATTGAAAGACCTTACAAGTGTTAAGGCAAACAAAAATAAGCCGTCAGCGAGGCCAAAACAGGCCGCCACGGGCGATTATTCGCAACTGTATCCGGGGCAACAGCAGGCTATCGACAAGCTGTCTGATTGGTATTTTAGTAATGAACTTGAATGTACACTTGAAGGTTATGCTGGTACTGGTAAAACTTATATATTGAGATATTTTCTCGATAATATTGTTAATAAGTCTTATACTGTTACAGCTCCTACACACAAAGCTCTTCGAGTTCTTGAATCTCAAGTAGGTAGAAAAGGTATGACTTTGCATAGTTTGCATGGTCTTAAACCTAATATTGATTTACAGAATTTTGATATTGAGAATCCTCAATTTGACCCTCTTAATCCAAGCAAGATACAAAATTATAATCTTGTTGTGATTGATGAATGTTCTATGATTAATAAGGATTTATTCCAACTTAATCGAAATCGTGCTACTACTTATAATGTTAAGATTCTTTATGTTGGTGATTCTCTTCAGCTACCACCTGTAAATGAAGAAATATCTTTAACATTTGCTACTGTTAAGAATAAAGTTGTTCTTACTGATATTGTACGACAAGAAGAAGGTAATTCTCTTCTTGAACTATTTAGTCTTTTAAGAGATGATATTAAAAATCAAACAAATACTTTTCTGAATTATATAGTTCGAAATAGGTCTAATATACAAGATGGAATTGGTTATGAAATTATTCCACGAGCCATGTTTAATCAAAGACTTATTGATGAATTTAATTCAGATACATTTCATAAGAATATAGACCATTTTAGAATTACTGCTTATACGAATAAAGCTGTTTCTGATTGGAATAGTATTGTTCGTAATAGTATAGTTGGTAAAGATGCTGATATAATTCATATTAACGATTTGGTATTATCTTATAATACCATTGTTGATGAATTTAAAGAACCAATCATTCTAAATAGTGAAGACTATATTCTTGAAGATATTAGACCTTATATTAGTGATGAAGGTATTAAAACATTTGCTGTTAATCTTAAATCTATGTATGATGGTCATATAACTCAACCGTTTCTTATCGTAGATACAAAAGATGCTTCGTTTCTTAAATATAAGGAAATTCTAACACATCTTTATAATAGAGCTGCTAATCGTGTTCAACATGGTTGGTATGTTTATTATAAATTCAAGAATCGTTTTTTAACAAATCTTAAATTCAGTATTGAAACTATTCAAGGAACCAAGTGGATTAATAAAGACATAGATTATGGTTATTCTATGACTGTTCATAAAACACAAGGTTCTACTTTCGATAATGTAGCAATAGATTTGACAGATATTGTTTTCCAAAATACGAGATTTGGTCGTAGAGAAAATGATATCGATATTCGTAATAAACTTATGTATGTAGCTCTATCTCGTGCTCGCAAAAGTGTTATTATGAAGTATTAAACATAATCTTATTAATCAGACTGTTTCATCTGATATTTTTAATAGTATTAATATTATGTGTAATGCTTGTGAAAGATGTTATTTATCTATTGTTAATCGACGAATACCCGGTGGGAGAGCAGGTTGCACGCCCACTTTGAGGCGTACTATTATGTTTGTTGGTGATACACCAACTATTACAGATTATAAAACTCAAACTATATTTAATGGTCGTTCAACTAAAATAGTTAGTCAATTCATTAATGATTATAAACTAACTGCTTGGACTATTAAATCAACTCTTATTCAGTGTGTTTGTGCTGAACCAACTGAACATTATGCTGAAACTTGTTATCCAAATTTTATAGCAACTATTAGGAAATATAAACCTACTATTATTGTTGCTGTTGGACAATTTGTTTATCAGTTCCTTAAAGAAGAAAAATATAAAAGTATGGCATCAGTTGTTAATAAACCAGTTAGGTTTAATGATGCTATATTAATTCCTATATATTCACCAACCTATATTATGCGTAACAAATGTTATTCAGAATATGTTAAATCTTTTAATTTAATTAGTGACATATTTGCTGAATTATGTAAAGAATATCGTTATTACAGATAAAGTAGTATTATTATGAATAATGCTTATGAATATGATGTAGAGATATATCCTAATCTATTTGAAGTTACTTTTATACCTAAAACAGCAGACCAAAAACTTATCGACGTTTATAAAGCTGTTGATATAAGATGTCTTGCTATTAAAAATGGTAAAGAAGGTAATCTTGAAGAACTGAAAGAAGCAAAGGCTAAATTGTTATTAGCAATGGGTGCTAAACAATTTGTTATTTGGATTGATTATACTACTGGTAAGTGGAGAAATGATGGGCCACTTATCATGGATTTCTTTATTCAACATAAAATTCTTACTGGTTATAACAGTAATAATTATGATAAAATTATGTTGGATATTTTTATTAATAATTATAAATATCTTGATGTAAAAGGTTTTAATAAGAAAGAAAGTAAACATATTACACAAATTCTATATGACCATAGTTGCGCTTGTGTAGATTTTGGTAAAGGATATAGTCGTTTACTTAATTTTAAGAAATATTACAAACGTCCTTTTACTGATTATGATATTCAAAAGATTCTTTATCTTGATAAGACTTATACCAGTCTTAAACAAGTTGCTATTTGCTTAAAATGGTATCGTATTCAGAATCTACCGATTGCTTATAATTGTAGAATTAGAGAAGAGGATATTTATGATATTTGTGATTATAATGTAAATGATGTTCTTATTACATTAGAACTGGAACGTAGTCAAAAGGCTGAAATTGAACTACGAGAAGATATATCTGAAGAGTTTGGAATTGATGTTCGTAATATGTCAAGAAGTTCTATTGGTAAAGCTATTACTACATCTCTTTATGAGAAGTTTAGCGGTATTGATAGAAAAGATTTTATGGATACTAAGACTGATAGATGGAAAATTAAAGTTTCCAGTATATTAAGTCCTAAACTTAAATTTCAAACTAAAATTCTCAATGATTTACTTCGTACTGTTGCACAATCTACTATCGTTGTAGGTAGTACAAAAGATGAAGATAAATTTAAGCACGAGTTTCAATTTGGTGATGCGGTATATACTATGGCTTTAGGTGGTTTACATAGTCAAGATAAACCGGGATTAATAATTGCAGATGGATTTAGTTTACGTGATGCGGATGTTAGTAGTTTCTATCCTAATGGTATTCTTAGTTATGATGTTTATCCCGAACATCTCGAAAGAAATCCTTTCAGAGCTACTGTCGGTTATACAAAAGATAGTCGAATTGAAGCTAAACATCTTAGCAGTAAATTAATGAAAGAAGCTAAGAAAGTATTAAATGAATATCAAATTGCTAAAAATCAAAATCGAGTTGATGCTGAAGAATTAAATACTAAATATCATGAATTATTAGCAGAAAGTAAACGTTATAAAATTAAGGCTGAAGGTCTTAAGATTGCTATCAACAGAATGTATGGTGCATTTAGAGATATAAATGATTATCTTTATGACCCTAAATGTACTTATAAAGTTACTATAAATCTACAACTTTGTCTTTTAATGCTTATTGAAGCATTGGAACTCAAAGGTATTAAAGTTATATCTGCTAATACTGATGGTATTGTTTGTATCATTAAACCTGAGCAAGAAGCTGATTATAAAGCTTGTTGTGATTGGTGGCAAGAATATAATAATTTTGAACTTGAATTTACTAATTATGAAAAGTATCTTCGTAATGATGTAAATAATTATATTGCTGTTAAAGAAGGTTTTCAAGATGCTTATGATAAATTGATTGATAAAACGCCAGAAGCAATAGCTGAACTTGAAGATATTTATATTAAACGTAAAGGTCTTTTTATTGAAACTATTGCTTTTAATAAAGGTTATGCTTATCCAGTTGTTCCAAAAGCTCTTAACCTATTTCTTTTATATAATGTTCCTTATGCCGATACAATAGAAAATCATATTCATAGTAGCAAAGAAGCTATTTATGATTATTGTATTAGTCAAAAGACTGATGCTAAATTCAATATTATATATCGTAGTATTGTAAACGGTGAACTTCACGATGAAGAACTTCAAAAATCTAATCGTTTCTATATTGCTGATGTATCTTATTGTAGTGGAACTATTATAAAAATTGATAAAAATAAACCAAGTAAAATTAATCGAATTGTAGCTAAATGTAGTGTTTGTCCTTTTAATGATTATGTTGAGGAAGATGATTATCATATAGATTTTAGTTATTATAAAAAAGAATGTGCTAAGATTCTATATGGTAAAAATAAGAAAACTGCTGGTATGGTTGCGGTTCAAGGTGATTTATTTGGTGCTATGTCTAATAATAAACATTTAGAGCCTATTGAAAGTCCTGAAGAAGATGGTTTGTTTGAAGTTGATTTTGAAGATGACAATGTATCGTTTATTAATCCTGCTAATGACATTCCTATTAACAATACTATCTGGGGTATGTATGGTTTTTCAAGTGAAGAGGAATATAAACGTGCAATAGAAAATGGAGATGATTTAACTTTTTAATAAAATACTAATATGAATGGTGACCTTGTATATCATGAAGTTGATAATCTTGTAATAGCTGATATTAAACCAGTTAATGTTAAAAATCATAGAATTGGTTTGCGTGTAGCTAAGTTTACAAGAGAGGGAAAGTATATAACTACTTATACTTCTACTAAAGACGCTGCTAATGCTCTAACTATTGAGCTAAAAAAAACAAATTCTAAACATGCTTATTACGCTATTGTTAAGGCTTGTACTCCTAAAGGTAATTCTAAAACTGCTTATGGTTATCAATGGAGATATATTAATCACGATGGTGGTATTGTAAAGCGTGATTGTGATTGATGTGTTATGCACGAATTTGATGAAATTTGTTATGGTAAAACAGTAGAGGAATTACAAAAGGAAATGCTCTTTCAAATGCACTTTGGTAATTGTGAAATGCTAACACAATATATTATGGATTGTATTGAAAGACTTAAACGTGAAAATGCTCCTACTGTTTATTGGAGATATTAGAGTATGGATAAGTCCGAAAGACAAGAAATATCTTGTAATAAATGGCGTGATGCCAAAGGTCGAGGTACTCTAAATCTTATAATGAGATTTGGAAAAACACGAGTAGCAGCTATGATTGTTGGTAAGCTGGTTAAAGCTAATCCTAATCGAACAATTATGGCTATCGCTCCAAATGCTGTAACTACTAAAAATCTTGCTGATAATCTTACTGAATTTTGTCCGAAAGAACAATGGATTGATATAATGAGTAGTAATACTCTTATTAATCATGTAAATAAACTTAAAATAGAACGAAAGCTTCCTATTAAAGTTGATTTACTTATTCTTGATGAAGTTCATAAGTTATTACAAGGTGAAACTCTCATAGCTATTAAGAATATAGAGTATAAATTTATTCTATGTCTTACTGGTTCTACATTAAATAAAAATCAATTATCTATTCTTAATGAATTAGGTGCTCCAGTAATTGATAAAATTACTGAAATTGAAGCTGTATCGCAAGGTTGGATTTCAAATAGTACAGAATATAATTTAGCTATTGAACTCGATGAACATGACAAAATTAGATATGCTAAATATTCTGATATGATTTCTGAAACTCTTGAAACATTTGGTGGATTACATAAAGTGATTAATCAAGAATTTCGCAATAAAGTTTTTGACAGTGATTTTGCATTAGTTCTTGCATCTTTTACTGGTTATAATTATAAAGATAGAAATGGCAGTAGTACTTTTATTAAACCTACTGTTATTCGTAATATGTTAGCTTCATTAATGGGTTGGACTCGTGATATGCCACTCGATAATGATTATAATAAACGAATTAATAATCTTTGGAATCCCGATAATATTTACGAACGTGCTAAAAAGTTCAAAGACTTTGTTAGACAACGTAATGATATTTTAATTCATAACAGACCTAAAATTAATGCTGTTATTGAAATTCTTAAAACTAATAGTGTTCCTACTATCTGTTTTAATGAATCAATAGCTATGGTTACTGATTTAGCTGATTATTTCAGTAAAGACGGTATTCCTTTTCATAGTGCTATTGAAAGTAGGTATGTAATTAATCCTGAAACTGGTGTTCCATATACTTATAAGAATGGTGAACCTAAACGATTAGGTAAAACTTCTCTTAAAAAGTTAGCTATTGAAGGGATTAAGAATGGTACTTATAAATATTTATTTACTGCACAAAGTCTTAACGAGGGTTTAACGATAGAAAATATCGAACAAGTCATAACGACTGGTGGTAGTTGTAATTCTAATACTCACGGACAACGTGTCGCACGAGGTAAGACTTATAATTATATGAACCCTAATAAGAATTGTGTTATTATTAATCTTTACATTGATGATTTCAAAATTGGTGATAAAGATGTTAGGTCAAGGGACAAACAGAAGTTAATCCAGCGTCAGCAAGATTCCGAGACTGTTCCGATATGGATTAATGATATTAGTGAAATTTTCGGTTAATTTCTTGCTATTTTCTTTGGTGGTACAATTATAATTACTATATTTGCGTATGGATAAACCACAAATGAAGCCAGTCGAAAAGACTGATGAAGATGTGAGTGGTGCTCTTGTTAATACAAGAAGTAAAAATGGAAGTGTTGCTTTAGCTGTTAATCAAATTAATTCATTTGAACAAGCTGAAGCATTAGCAGATTGGATTGCTCAAAGTCCTGTTTTTAATAAAGGATTTAAGGAGCAAGTTCAGAAAGAAGATGGAACGAGTGAACTTGTAGTTAATAAGAGTGCGATTGTTACATGTTTGCTGTTAGGTAATGAACTCGGTTTTACTCCTATGGTAAGTGTTACATTTGGTAAGACACTTGATAGGGACGCAGCAATCAAAGTTGAACGTGGGCGGTCTATGGGACTTAATCCTATGGCTGCTATGCAAAACATTTACGTTTTTAGTACTTCTCAAGCAGAGATAGTATATACTGGTATTCATGTTGTTAATAAAGTCCTTACGGATGCCGGTATTAAACGTAAGATTCTTGAAGATGGAACTAAACCTTTTTACATATATAGATATTGTAAAAAGGAACTTGCAAATGAACTTGTTGATTATAACAAAGAAACGAAAGATGATTTTGTTGTAATTAATGATGGTCATACTGCTGATTATATTGATAAACAAGTACAAGAAGGTAAAATTCCAATTATTAGGTATGCTACTCGTCGAGCTCTTGTAGAACTTACTCGTGGTGATGAGAGTATTGCAATACCTTATACTTTACAACAAGCTATTGATGCAGGTTTATACGTAGGTACTAAATCTGATGGTACTGAAAGTAAAGGTAAAGCTAATTGGAATGCCCATCCGGAAACTCATCTTATTAAAATGTCTATCATGCTTGGTGGTAGAATTATTGCAAGCGATAAGTTAAATGGAATTTACGTTGATAGTGAATTACATCAAGCTGTATCTATTGCAAACCGTCAAGCTGAAGATACTGAATTTGAAGAAGTTCCTGTTACAGAATAAAGTAATGCAAATCTATCATTAATCTATCATTCATAAAATATTCATAAATTAAAACAAATTACAATTATGAAAAAGTCTGTTTTTTCTGCTGCTAAACTTGCTGGTCTGACCGCTGTAAACCGTGGTACGAAGTCGTCGAATGATATTCGTCCGGCAATTACTACTGCTCGTGGTATGAATAAGTTTACGATGAATGCTTCGGCTTCTGCACTTATCGGTTGTGGTCATGGCGACCGTGTTGTTATGTTTGCTATGCCTAATGCTGATTCGATTAATGAGCGTTTCTTTATTGCTCTTTCGGCAGGTAGCGAGGGTTGCAAACTTGCAAGTGCTGGTAATACGAAAGGTACTGGTCGTCCTCAGTCGTTTAATTACGCTGGTGTTTGGTCGCAGATGCTTATGCAGGATAAGGATGCTGCTCCCGTAGGTGAGCGTGTTCTTGCTGATAAGGGTCTTATGGAAGAGGTTGAAACTCAGAAAGGCCGTGACGGTAAGATGTGTACTGCTGTTCTTGCTACCAAGCGAGTTGAGTATGGTGTTGAGGAAGTTAAGGACGAGAATGGTGAGTTTATTCCTGTTGAGGTTGGTGATACTATCTATGAGAAAGTCTATGTGCTTGTAGACCCGAAAGAGGTAACGCTGGAGGACGAGAAGCAGGAAGAGGAAACCGTAGCTCCTGCCGAGCCGGAAGCCGAGTTGTAATTGTTAATACCTAAAAGTATTTAACAAATCTATCATTTGCTATCATTATAAAAAGAGGAGTTATTGAATAAGTAGCTCCTCTTTTTAGTCTAATAACTTAAAGTACTTTAATTATTATTATGGCAGACACAAGTAAATCGAAAGTTAGTTCGACAACATTAATGTTTGAAGAAGAGGTTGTTGAACGGAGATTAGCTTTTAAGCCTGACCCTGAACTTGGTAATCTTTGTATGGGTATTATTAACGATGTTCGTATTGATATTCGTGAAGTACCTTTGCTGGATGATAAAGGTGTCGAAAGTACATGGGAATATGCTGGTTGTAAATTCCCCGTACTTATTATCGAATTTAAGCAGTGTAAAACTGACGCAAATCCGAAAGACCGTTATTATACATTTACTGCTAAGCCGGTTACTACTCTTAATAAGAAAGGCGAACCTGTTGAAGAGAAGACTGTTATTAACATTATTCAGCAGGTATATGGACAACTTCGTCATATCGCAAATCAGTTTAAGGGTCTTAAAGGTTATCCGGTTAATGCTGGTAAGTGTCCGGGACTCGATTATGCTGCTCCTGCAAAGGTTCGTTGTGAACAGTATCTTGCTTTCTTTGAATATTTCAAACATCTCCTCGTTGGTGATGATGAGAAAAATCCTATTTATAAGAATGTGAAACTGTTTATGAAACTTGTTGCAGATTATAACACGCATAAGTTCTTAGCTTTTCCTTCGTTTGTTAATCGTGGATTTGTTGAACGTGTTATTCCCGGTCAAAGTCCGTCGATTGAATTTGAAGCTGGTGAAACAATTCATCTTGCAAAGGATGATACTCCGAAGAATCGTGAAGCTGCCGCAGGTGCTCCTGCTCCCGCTCCCGGTGCTACTGTTGTTTCGTCGGATATTCAGAACATTCTTGATAGGTACTCGAAGTAGTATTTATCATATTACTAAAACAGGAACTTGTAAAGGAGGTAATGGAGGTAAAACTCTATTATCTCCTTCTTTTTGGGTAATGCTAAAATTAGACTTGTCGGTAATACGTCACGAGTGGGCGTGCAACCTCCTGCCCCACCGGGGAGCGAGGCCGCAGGCCGAGCCGCACAAGTTACACTACTGATTACATGAGAGATTTCATACTTAATACACTTGACCAAGTTACAATATTTAGTAAATATTTTGGTATTCCCGAAGATGTAATCCGATTTAACATTAGTAGTCCTAATGATAGAATACGAAATCCTTTAAGAAATGATAAACATCCTTCATTATCTTTCAAGTATTATGGTGATAAACTGATATGTAGAGATTTTGGTGATGGTAGATTTAGAGGTGATATATTTGAAGTTGTAGGTTATATTATTAATAAGAATTGTAAAACAAGTGAAGGATTTGTGTATATATGTAATGACATAATTCTTCGTTGTTCTGATAAGATTGTTACTAATATTGAATTTAATCGAACTGAGCAAGAACATATTAAGAATCAAAATCTTGAAATTACTTTTGATGTTCGTAAACCAAATAAGTTAGATTATATTTATTGGGAACAATATGGTATTAAGAAAAGTAATCTAAATACAAAAGTATTTATTGTTGATAGATATAGACTTAATGAATGGCAAACACCTTATCGTTATAGTGGTACTGACCCTTGTTATGTTTATAATGTTAATCCAAATAAGTATAAACTTTATTTTCCAAAAAGACTTAAAAGTCAAACTAAGTTTATTACTAATAATCGTTGTCCTATTGAGTGTTTACATCAACTTAAACCAACGAATTATATTGCTCTCATAAAAGGTTATAAAGATAAAATACTTTTTGAACAAATTTGTGATGAGAAAGGTATTAATGATATTTTGTTTATACCTGCTGCTTCTGAAACTATCGTATTACCTACTGACATCTACAAGTTATTGGTGTCGTACTCTTTAAGCGGAAAGTTATTTACTATTTTCGATACTGATGCTGCTGGAATTAATGCAGCTCATCTACTACAAGGTAGATATAATACTATTCCAATTTATTTTACGAATAATTATAAATCTAAAGACCCATCAGATATGGTTAAAGATTATGGTTATCGTAAAGTATTCCAACATTTTGATAATGTTCTAAAAAAGATTTATTATGGAGATTAAAATCAAAAACTATCTTATCAATACTCTTGATAATGGTAATAAGATTTATCTTTGTCCTATGGATGAAGAAACTTATACGAGATTAATGAATGATTTTTCTCGTTTATCTGACCAATTAAGTATTAATAGATTTGTGGATAAATATGGTTTTAAACATACACAAATTATTCTTGATGGTGATACTTATATTAGCTCTAATGATAAAGAAACATTAGAAGCTATAAATCCTATTCTTTCGCGTATTCTCCCACATCCTAAAACTATTAAGAATCCTCTTAATAATAAGATTGAAAGGTCGTATAAATGTTTTTGTGCCAAACCTCTTAATCTTACAGATATGACTGAACATAAGACTCCTCTTGAAAGTTGGAATTGTCTTATGATTCGTATTGGAGAACCGCAATATGCTATTGTTATTGAAGAAAAAGTTAAAAAATAAGATATGATTCCTAATGAAGTTTTATATAAACGAGATTTAACTGGCGGTTTAGTTCGTTGGTGGGGTCGAGTTGAAAAAGTTACTAATTCTGATGGTACAGTATCTCTAAGATTAGCTTATTATTATGGTAAAGTAAATGGTGCTGAAACATCATCATATTCTCCTGTAATTAAAGCTAAGAGTAAAAAAACTGATAGAGAACAAGCTGAATTTGAACTTAATAGTGTTTATGAAAGACATAAGAAACAAGGATATAAAAGTCTTTCTGATTTAGGTATTAGTCCTTTAGATTATCTTACTAATGCAGATGATTTATTTGCAGAAATAGATAAGAGATTACCTAAATATAATACTGATGCAAATAATTGTGTTAAACCTATGAAAGCACAAAAGTTTGCTATTGGTAAGTTCGAATATCCTTGTATTGCTCAACCTAAAATCAATGGTGTTCGAGCAGTTGTTATGCTTGAAGAATTTACACCTACTGATTTATTCAGTCTTGAAGGTTTTGTTCGTGATGATAAACATTATCATACTGTAATTAAAACTAAAGAAGGTCTTACTTATCGTATTTGGCATATCGAGCAACTATTTAATGATTTTTATGATAGTTTTCCTGAATATGCTAATATGGTATTTGATGGTGAGATTTATATTCGTGGTGAAAAAGTAACAACTATTGGTGGAGCTGCTCGTAATCCTAAGAATATATATCATGAGAAACTTCAGTTTGTTAATTTTGATTTAAGCATTCCCGATTTAACTAACAAAGAACGTGATAAACTAAGGTTTAGTGTTTGGGAAGAATATCGTAGTAAAAAGAGTAGTGTATCTCATAATGTGATGTCTGGTAGAATTTGGGAAAATTTAACTCCCGAAGGTCATGGAATGTGGGATAAATTTAATCTTATTATTCTTAATAGTGATACTATTTATGATGATAATCAAGCGTTAGCTTATATGCAAAAATGTATTGATTGTGGCTTTGAAGGAGCCATAATTAGAGATTTGCATACTAAATATAAATTTGGTTCTCGTCCTGCTACAATGATGAAACTCAAAAAGTTCGATGATGCTGAATTTGAATGTATTGGTGTTGAACACACTGGAAATCCTGATGATAAAGTAGGATTTAATGTTAGATTAGTTCTCAAGAACGATATTAATGATTTAGTATTTAGTTGTACTTTAACTGGTACTGTTAATGAACGATTAAACATTCTTAATAATCCACCTATCGGAAAGTCTGTAACTGTTAAGTTTTATGAAAGAACTAAAAATGGTTTACCTTTCCATGCAAATGTTGTTGGAATTAGAGATTATGAAAAGTAATGAAAAGTGTTGGAACTATCAATGAAATACTTGATTTATTCTATAAGAAAATAGATGATATAAGTATTCATACAAAACATATCGTTGCAAATGGTAAATATGGTTATGAATTAAAAGATGGTATTCTTTATTGTAGAGGTAAACAAATTGGTGTTTGTAATAAATTCGTACCATTTGTTATAATACTACACGATATTGAAGATTATCTTTATAGACCACTTGTCAAACTTAAAAATCAAAAGATTCAAGGTAAAATTGGTGTAGATATTTATAATATTTGTAGGCAAAATTCAGAAGTATTGATTGCTAATACTTATGGTATGCTTGCAAGTCTTTGGAATGGTGTAAATCAAAATCTCACTGTTACAAGACATATTCTTGAAAAAGATGTTACTAATCAAAGATTTGCTGATGTTCTAACTCATCGAATAAAATATAATAATGCTCGTAAAGGTTGGTGTTCTGCATTAAAAGATATTTTAAGTATTTGTAAAGAATATAGTCTTGATGTAGATACAATTATTAATAGAACACAGTCTTTTAATTTTACTTATGTTGAATATAAAGGTTTTATAAAAAATTATACAAGATTATCTTCTATATTCAATCTTAAAAATAATATTCGTATTACTTTAAGTCCTAAAGAAAATCTTATTATTAGTGGTAAAATTCTTTATTGGCAAACTATTCGTTCTAAAAAAGTTTATATTGCTAATTGTAAGAATTATGCTGAATTTAAGAAACTTTGGAATAATAGAATTACTCGAAAGCAACTTAAAGATGTTATTAGAATTAAATTCAATGAATATCTCGACAATCAGAAAGCTATTGAAGAAGCAAAAGCTAAGAAATATCGAGAAGAGCTTGAAGTTCTAATTCAAGAATTTAGAAATTATAAAATTAGTAGTATTCCTTATCAATGGCGACAGTATGGTACTTATGCTGTAATGCGTTATGAATCAATTAATGGGATTGTTAGATTATGGAATGGTGCTGTTATTAAATTAAAAGATTTCACTGATTTTGCTCATTTCTTTGCTGCTTGTGTGCAAAATAATATTCAATTAAATCGTAAAACTTGTTATAATTATAAGATTCAATTTGGTGGATATTATGTTTGGGAAGTTCAAGCTAACGATTTATGGAATGTTATGTGGGGTGGTCAGTGTATTACTATTATGGATGTTATAATTATCTGTAATAGAATTGGAATTAGTCTTAAAGAATGTAAAGTAACTCGTAAACAATTACTGTCGCAATTTGAGAAGCGACAGGAGATGTAACTTGTGTGGCTCCGCCTGCTGGGCTTCGCCCAGCGGCTCCGCTCCCCGGTGGGAGAGGAGGTTGCACGCCCACTGGTCGCGTCTAAATTAATACAATTAAAGCTATGAATGTTGTAGAACCTACAATCGAATTTTGTGATTATTCTGGTCTTAGAAAGATTGAATTAATCGGTAAAGTTTGTACTAAACAAGAAGATAGTATCAAACCTGATTCAGCTGAAACTTTTTGTAAAAATAGACTTATTGATGGTCATACTGCTATATTTGAACATGAATATGTTTATTTTAATGTTGTTTCAATTCCGAATCGTATTGTTCGAGAATTTGTTAAATTAAGTCCTTATATTCGTAGGTCTTATCTTGGTAATTATATTGGTTTTTCATATCGAGTATTTCTTGATATTATGAGTAATAGTCGTAAAATGAAAGCCATTTATAATGATATTTATCATCCAAGCGAAGTTAATGATTTGTTTTATAATATGCTTCTTTTAAGTAAAGAGTTTTCTCATTTACTGTTTGATGATGAAGATATTATTGCTAAACTTGAATATGGTACTGATGCAAGTCTTCGAATTGCTTCAGATGCTGAAATCCTTGCAAATGCTCCGGAGATTTATAATGTTACTTATAAAATTACAACCGATAGAGGTGTTACGCATGAAGCCGTTCGTCATCGTGAAATGAGTTTTATGCAAGAAAGCACTCGTTGGTGTAATTATGCTAAAGGTAGACTTGGTTATAAATATGGTAGAAACATTAGTGTAATTGAACCGCCATTTAAGAATGAAGATTCATTAGAAAAATTCTATGATGTTATTGCTGGCAATGAAGCTATATATCAAGAATTAACTAATGATGGTGAACCTGCTCAGTTGGCTCGTTCGGTTCTTCCTACTGCTACTAAATCGGACGTTTATGTATCTGGTACTCTCGATATGTGGATTGGTGAACATCTTGAAACTGTTTATCCCAAACTCACTATTGTTGAGAATAAAGGTTTCCTTCCTCTTCGTAATCATAAAGCTGCACATCCTCAAATGATTGAAATTGCTAAAATGATTGCAGAAGATATTGCTGTTAAATTCCCTAATGAAACAGGTCGTATTATTAATTATTTTGAATAAACTACTATGGCTAATAATAATTATATATCTCGTTCAAAATTTCAAGAAGTATTTGCTAAAGCTCTTAGTAAATGTAATGTTCCACAAGATGAACAAGACAAGTTTTTTGAAGAAGGTAGTACTCTTCAGTTAAGAAATCTTGGTATTTGTATTGCTATTACAAATATTATAGATAATATTATAAAAGAGGAACTTCCTGATTATGATGGTTGTGTTTCTGGTGAAACATTTAATACTATTTATGAGTATAACAAACAATATATGTATGAACGAGAGCAGGAGCGAAAGCGAGAAGAAAACGCTTAAAGAACTTCTTATTGAAATTAATAATCGTCACGGTATGACAGATGGTAATTCATATGTTGCTCGTGAAATGGTTAGAATTTATAATAAGTTATTCAAACGTAGTATTATCTTAGCAGTTAAGAAAGAAGCTGCGTTAAGAGTGTTACATGGTCAAGAAGGTAGACAAATGTATTTGCCAACTTTCCAGAAGAAATAATTAATTAAGATTATATGGTTAATAAATTAATTTTAATCAGTGGTAGAAAAGGTGTGGGTAAAACATATGTTACTGAATACCTTGAAGGTATGCTCGCTGGTAAAGTTGAGATATATCCTATGGCTACAATGCTTAAACGTATTGTAGCTGCTGTTACAAATTGTAGTGTATCTCAATTAGATTCTCATTATTTTAAGTTATCTAAATCTCCGTATATTGTTAATCGTTACGGTATTGATGAACAACTGACATATCGTAAGTGTTTACTTCATTTTGGTAAACTATTAAGATTTGATAATAACAGAGTGTTTATTGATGATGTTATAAATAGAATCAGAACTACTCCTTGTGATTATTTTATTATTCCTGATATTCGAGAACAATTTGAATTGAATTGTATTAAAGATTTTGCTCGTCAGAATGAAATTGAATTAACTACAATTCGTGTTCTCCGTAATACTAAAATGGATGATACATCCGGTGATAAAACTGAGTGTGATTTAGAGAATTATACTGGTTGGGATTTTTATCTTGATAATACTGCTGATGGATATGATAGTATTCATAAACAATTAACTTATATCTGTAAAGAGAAAGGTTATAATGTTAAAAATGGTTATGTTGAACAAAAATTATTTTGACAATTTATGAGTAATTTATTTGGTATTGCGCAAAAATATGATTATCTTGTTTCGCAGATAGAAGAGAATGACGGCGAAATAACGGAAGAAATTGCAGAAGAATTAGCTATTGCTGAAAGTGAACTTGAAGATAAACTTCGTGCTTATCGACAAGTGATTGACGCTCAAAAAGCTAATATTGCTTATAATAAAGATGAAATTAAACGACTTCGTGATAGGAATACAAGTTTTGATAAAATAGCTGGTAGACTTAAATCTTCAGTTGTTGATGCTTTACATATATTTGGTCAAGTTGGTAAATCTGGTAATTATAGTCTTAAATTTCCTGATTTTACTGTTTATACAAAAGAGTCGGAAAGTGTTTCAATTAATGAAAATGCCTTAGACCCTATTGTTACTTCATTACTTCATATAACAGAAGCACCATTTCCGCCGGAAGATAATATTTTCGTTGAGAAACATAAAGAAGAATTAGATAAGATTGCTTCTATTAGTATTACAGTTGATGTTCCTATTAGCTTAGCAAAAGAGGTAGGTAGATATATTCATGATAAATTAGGTGATGATTATATTTATACTGTTAAATTTGATAAGAAAACTATTAAGGAGCTTGATAATTGGGCTAAGGCATCCAATGAATCTGACGAAGATATTGCTCGTGCTGAACGAATAGCTCATGTCATGGATAAAATTGATATGGAGATTGTTACGTCTGAAACTGCTATATATAAGTAGTCTATCATTAAACAAATTAAAATTAATTAAGCTATGAGTAAAAAGTATTTGATTACAAAAGTAATCGCTGGTGAGAAACAAGGTTTTCTTAAAAATGTAACCAAAGATGGTGGAGAGTGGATTAATGACCATAATGAAGCTCTTACATTTTTGAATCTTAAAGATGCTGAAAATGAGAAAGAACTTCTGTTTAGCAAACTTGGCGCTGAACATAAAGATATTGCTCATATTCGTATTATTGAATTGTAATATAAACTAACTAATTTAATTATGGCTGCGAATATTGAATTTAATTCTAATAGAAATACTTATTCATTCTATTCGTTGAAAGATGTTCCTTGGCATGGTCTTGGAACTGTCGTTGAAGAAGCTAAAACTCCTGACGAAATCATTCGTATTGCTAATATGGATTATGAAGTAGCTTTAGCTCCGATGTTTGCAAGTTTTATTCCTGCTGAAGCTAAATATATAGTAAAAGAAGATAATCACTATGCTTGTCATATGTCCAATGGTGATGTTGTCATTATTCCGGAAAAGGGTACTCGCGTAAGTGATGTATATGCTACATATCGTAAAGATAATTATAAAATTCTTGGTACTGTTGGTAGTAGGTATGAACCTGTTCAGAATACAGAAGCTATGGATTTTATATATCAAGTTTGTAAAAGTCAAATGGTAATTAATCCAAAAGATGTTATCATTCAGACTGCTGGTGTTTTAGGTATTGGTGAACGAATCTTTGTTACTGCTAAACTTCCTACTTATGAGATTGCAAAAGATGAAATGGAGAAATATATCCTTTTCACTACAAGTCATGATGGAAGTGGTAGTATTCAAGCTTGTTTTACTGATATTCGTGTTGTATGTAACAATACATTGAATGCTGCTTTGAATCATTGTAAGAATATGGTTCGATTCAAGCATACTAAAAATGTTAAAGCTAATTTAGCAATAGGTGCTCAAATGATGCGTGACACTCTTAAATATTCTGAACAAGCCAAGCTGATTCTTGAAGCTGCTGAGAATATTAAGATTAATGATGATGTGATGATTGATTATATCACGGATTTAATTTGTGATGCTAATCAGAAAGAATTTATTGCTAAATGCGGTGGTATTGGTAAGATTCCTTATGAGAATGATGTTATTTCTACTCGTAAGAAGAATCAGTTACACGCTATGGTTAATTATATTGAACGTGGCCCCGGACAAGATAGTCATCGCGGTACAATGCTTTGGCTTTATAACGGTGTTACTTCATATATTAATAATGGAATTGAATATAAAGATAATCTCAATAAATTCGATTCTATTACGCAGGGTAATTCTTTCAAACTCGGTCAGACAGCCTTTAATAAATTAGTTCAACGTTTAAGTGCCTAAATGATTACAGAAGTGGTTATATATTCTGATGGTACTGTAAATAGCTTCGATTCTGATAATTGTCAAATTCCAAGTGCTTCTGGTAGTTGGGAAATTATTCCTTTGCTTGCAAGTTGGGCTTTAGCTCAATATCCAAGTCAATTACCTGAAGAATGTAGAATGACTAATGCCAAATGTTTTATTGGTGTTAGAAAGAAAGGAGGTGACGATAGGATGCCAATTCCTATACGTCATCTCCTTAAAATGGCAAAATATATTGGAGAAGAAGGTTATAATATTCGTACCGCAGATGTAAGTGAAATCCCACAATCTGAAGAATAAGATAGCATGAAAGAAAGTCTTATAGGATTGTATGTCGATAACACGGAAGTTCCAGAGTACAAAAGTGCTGGAGCTTCCGGTTTCGATTTACGAGCCATGTTTAATCCTAATATACCTTTTCTCAATCCTGAGAATGTTGGTAAAATAGGTCTTGGAGATAAGTATATTACATCATATTTATATGATACTCAATATGCTGGTCTTGAATGGGTTATTGATTTTAATACGCTTCATAAATCTATTCGTCATGCAATAAGTCAACCAGTTGAAGGAAATACTCTTCTGGAATATATGGTTATAAATAATATTGACGCAGTTAATATCATTCTCCCATATAAAACTGTTAAATTTGAAACTAATATTTATACTGAAATACCTGAAGAAGATGAAATGCAAATTCGTCCTCGTAGTGGTATTTCGAGTACTACTTTATTAGATATTAAATTTGGTACTGTAGACAATGACTGGCGTGGTAACAGTGGAATTATAGTACAAAATCCTACACCTTTTAGTTATATTATTATTCCTAATAGTAGACTTGCACAAGGTGTAATTGTTGAAAAGAAACGTGCAGTATTTGATATTAAATCTTCTAAAGATGAATTAAGCAAAACTGAACGTGGTGAAAATGGTTTTGGAAAAAGTGGATTAATGTAAATTATGAATAACGAAGAAGTTAAACTCCAAAGTGGTCAAGGTTATTACATTGGAGTAAAAATGATTAAAGCTCGTAAAGCTTGGATGGTTAATGGTAATGATATTATTTATGACCTTAATCATAAAATTAATGATAATGATTTTGTAGATGAAGGTTATGAAGTAGAATATTCTGATGATTATAAATATTTTTCACCCAAAGATGTTTTCGAGAAAGCATATTATCAGATTTTAGACCCTACTAAAATTAGTGAAGGTGATGTTCTTGGATTTATGAAACAAGGGTATTCTCTTAAACTTGGTAAAAAGACTACCGTTGTTCTTGATACTACTATTACTGGATTTGATACCATTGGTACGTCAGCTTGTGTAAATCCTAATAATTACGACCATGCTATTGGCGAAGGTATTGCTCGTCGTGATATTAAGGATAAGATTTGGGGACATTTAGGTTTTGTTCTTCAATGGGCTATTAATGGTCTTAAAAGGTAGTTTATGATTAAGCGACTAAATGTAAAGAAAAATGTTAGATTATTAAGTGTACAATGGGATGGTGCTAATATCTCAGAATGTGTTAGTTTTTGTAGATATTGTCATTTTTCCGATGGTTGGATGTTTATTATGTTTAGAGAGAATATAATTCGACTTAATAAAGGAGATTGGATTATTGCTTTAACTGATAAAGAATTTACTGTTATTAATAATGAAACATATCAATATCTTTTTGATAAACCGAAAGATGTTGAAAACGGTGGCGAATAAAACGTGACAAGTGGGCGTGCAACCTCCTGCCCCACCGGGTCAGCGAAGCCCGAAGGGCTGAGCTATCAATGTCACAACTTTAATTGCTACTATAATTGTTGTTATTATTAATAACGATATTACTAACATAATAAGTGATACAGACAGACCGTCAGAGTGCCTATTTTCAGGCGTTCTGACGGTCTTTTTTTTGTCAGTTAGACAAATGTACCATTAACAAAAGATAATGCCCGTAGCAGGCTGGGAAGCACCGCCACGGGCAAATATCCGACGTTTACTCTATTAGACTATTCGTCCTCGTAGTTATCACTATCTTTCGGACTAATCATTTCTCTAACACCACTAAATGTAATACCAAAAGGATTATACATATTGTAATAAGACATAGTAGCACCGAGATTATTAAACTTATTAATTTGACGAAGAACAGGAACAGCTTGACGTAATGCAACTGCACGTTTATCTTGTCCCTTATAAATACCTCTATCATAAATAAGTTCATCATCATCAACCCAAAGACCTTGAATAGTAAGATTAACAAGTTTATATGCAGATTGTAAAGTTTTTTGACCAGCAAACAAACTATTTGCAGTTTGTTCTATTGTAGCCATCCAACCAAATACTGGCATAGGTTCAATCATTTGTTGATAATAAGTTGTTGCAGCATACATAGCGTGCTGATACAAAATATTATCTTCGTCATCATCATCTTTCTTAAATGCACCAAGTGTCATAGCAGCAAGAGCACTGAAAGCTAAAGCACCCATTAAACGAGCAAATTTCATAGTTGCTATCTGTTCATTTAAGGGGAGAGTATTATAATAGAATCCTACATTAAGTAACCAACTCGATACACCTTTGAAGAAGTTACCAATACCTTTCATATAGTCGATAACAGTATTGTTATCGTTAAGACTATCTTTGAAGGCTTGACTACCACTTCTAAACATATCAAACATAGGATTAAATACAGGAACTTCATAAGAACCTAATTGTTCATTATAAAATATACGACCGAAACGACGACCGAAATAACGAACAAAGTTAGGACGAACCCATTTCTTAAATTGCATTAACAAATCACCAAAAGCAGCATCTTGTAAACTATTTCTGTCTACACGATTGTAAATACCATGTAATGATTGGTTAATAGCTTTAACTCGACCACGGAACTCCGAAAGAGTTTCTTCTGTAAGACCACTTTCAGGATTAAAACTCAAACGACCATCTTCAAGTTTAAGTTCCGAACGAAGAGTATTGTATTTATCAAAAGCTTCACGTTGAGCTTTTTTATCAGTCTTTCGAGAATTAACAATTTTCTTACGTTGTTCATCAGAAAGTAAATTATAATGTGATTTAAGATATTGAGAAGCATAATCGTGATTCCATAAATACTCTTTTGAAGTACGTTTTTCTTCACGAGCTATTTCAGCATCTAAATCTTCTTTGAAAATAAGATATTTATCATATTGTTCGTTAGTAAGAACCTCTTGTAATAATTTTTCAAGATTATCATTATAAAAATCATTGAAAGCCATAATCTTACCACCAACTACTCGATGAGATTGTGTAGCAGCAAGTAACATACCAAACTGCATAATGAACTCACCCATGTTATTAGGAGCATAGCCAACAGTATCAACCATTCGCATAGCTTTAATCCAATAGGAAGTTCCAGTATCAGAAGATGTTACATCACGAGTATCTTGATAAATATCATCAAAATCTTTAATGATTGCTACAAGTACATCATCAGTTCTTGTCGAATTAATATCGCGTAAGAAATGAGGGATAGTCTTAATAACATCACGCAAACCTGATTTCATAATATCTTTGCTTTCAACAAAGTTATTAGCAGTAGATTCAACTATCATATCAGTAACACCTTTGAGAATATTAGTGATACCAGCAGTATAGTTGAGATACATGAAAGTCATAGAAGTATAACGCAATAATGCACCGGCAGAAACATCGAGAGCACTATTGTATTTACTAAAATTAAAAATACGACGTTCCATATTATTTAACTGTTCATTCGCATTTTTAATAATATCACGAGGTGCTACACCAGAAACTCCAGGTTCATTCATTAAATATTTCGTAAGCTGATAATCAGTTTCAAAATTATTAATTGCACGAAGATTATAAAGTTCTTGTGTAAAACCTTTCATTACATCAACAATATCATAAGACATCACATTTGCTTTATACTTTTTATTTTCAAGCATTACAGCATCGTTATAATGTCTAATCTCACGAAGAGTTGAAGGTTTAACTGTAACAGGAAGTTTGTTATTTTTATCAAACCATTCACTAAACAATTCTACAATTCGAGCTTCGTATTCAGTATAACTTTCAGATTTGTACTTTTTACGAATATTAAATACAGGAATATGTTTAGGAACTTGTAAAGTTTGAGCTTTTGTAACAAATCGTTTAGTACCATCAATGTCAGTATAATACCTATCTTTATGAATCATAGGAATACTAACAAATTGTTTAGCAGATTGACCTAATGTAGCTTGAGGAATGAAAGGCATTACCTCATCCCATCTACCATAATAGTTAATCCAGTTACCGTCATATTCACGAATAGTTCGTTGAATAAGATTACGAATAGTATTGAGTAATTTTTGTTCTTTATCACTTAAAGCTGCATATTCATCTGATACTGGGGTATTACCAAAATCAAGTTTATAAAGAACGTTTTCACGCTTACCACTAATATCAGTAATAAGACTAAGTTCAATAAGGTCATGAGTTTGTAAATAAACAAGTTTCTCACGATTACTTAATTCAGTAAGTTCAGCAAGATGTTTAGCTGCTTCATTATCACTTAATGGAACAATGTTCCAAGTGTGATTTTCGTTATATTTCTTTATAATATCATCAACGATTTCAAGAGTTTTTTCAGCAGTAGCCCTTGTAACAAATCCACTGTCAGTATAAAGATTCTTATAAATAGCATCACGAATATCTTTTCGTAAAGTACCAGTTGAATCTCCAAGACCTTCAGTTTTATAACTACCGATTAAATCTCCATATTCATTAATGAATTTGTGCATTAACTTTTCACGAGCACGAGCATTTTTAGAAAGTCCCGGTTGGAATTCTTCAAGTGCACTTTCAAGTTCATCATTAATGCGTTGAGCTGCTTTCTTAGCTTTATAATTAGCTTCATCCCATGCTTTACCAGTAATATCAATCAGAGTAATACCAGTTGTAAAAGCAGAATCAAGCCAAAGTTGTGTCTTATTAATATCTTTATCAAGTTCAAATAACAAATGTTGAATTTCTAACCATTCATCTTCTGTTATTTCAACACTATTGACATCAAATCCTTCAAGACTACCATTATGTAAAGCAAGATATTCTTTAATCTTACTAAACGCAGTAGTATATTTAGGATTACGACTTTTATCAATTACAGCCCAAGTTACCACATCTTTAACAGATTGAATGACATTAGACCGTATTCCAGCAACTTTTGTTGCAAGAGATTTAAGTCGAGCTATATTATTATTTAATTCACCAAATTCTTTAGTAAATAATTCTTTACCTTCTTCACTTTCAGCATCATAAACTGTATCTTGAATTTTTATTTCTTCAAGTGTAAGATATGGACTAAAATGAGAAGCAAGTTTTAACATCATTACAAGTCTATCTTTGTAATCAAGAGCCGCACCATAATTTGAACGAATCTCTTCATAATTCAAATCCTTAGTAATAGCCCACAATTGCTTAATAGCATCATAAACAGAACTACTCAAATTAGCCAAACGACTATAAGTAGCTTTCATTGCAGCAACATCTCGTTCTTCAAGAGCACTTTGAATACCACCTTCAAAACTTTCATCATCGAAGGATTTTAAGATATTCATAAATTCCTCACGATTTCCAACATTGTTATTATTCAAAAATTTCTGGATTCTATCCATAATTTTCAAAGTTTCAATAGCAATATTAGAATCGACAACAAGAGAATTTCGTAAACCATCTCTTGTAGGAACATCAGCATGAACAACACGAGAATATAATTTTTCATTATCACCATAAATATTAATATTCCTACGAGGAACATCAATATATGTTTCTGCAACTATTCGACCAACACCATCATTTAAGACAGTACTAACCGACGTCATAATGGAATTAATTCTGTAAAGATTACTAATAAATGTTTTTGTCCAATCATCTAAATAATTGAAATCTCTATTAGCATCAATCAGAACATCACCATTAATATAAAGATTACCATTCTTTAACATAGGAGCTATACGAAGAGCTTCTTCGTAAGCAGACTTATTATAATCTACTTGAATTGCAGATTTATGATAACCTTTATAGAAAGAATGAGTTGCTTGTGTAGTAATAAAAATAGATGTAGCAGAAGATTCTAATTCATTATAAATAACATCGCTTGCAGAAGAATGTGTATGTTCAATATTAATGAATGTAGGAGTAGTAACTTCAACTGAATTTAATACTTCAAAATCTGTATCAGATACAGAAGCAACATCAGTATCAATTACATCTTCTGTTTCAGCATCAACAGTGCTATCAATAGCATCTTCTGTTTCAATCATATTAGCATCATTGAAATCTGAATTTTCATCCATTTGGACTGATTCATTATCATCAATAGCTAACATGAATTTATGAATAGTATCAGAATCTATAATAACCGATAATCTATCAGTTACAATAGTTTCACCATCTTTTTGAACTTGTGCCATCATACCTTCTTGATAAGTAGGTATAATACTAATGTCACCAGTCATTAAAGACGCTTCATTACGAAGTAAAGGATTAACAGGTAAGAATACATAAATATCTTTTAATGGATTATTAGTATTCGTAGTAATTTTATATCGTTTATATACACGATTCTTACTACGAGTAATCCTTTCAGTTACATATTCTGCATTAGCATATTCAGAATTAATTAATCGAGCTTCAGTTTCAATATAGAAATTCTGAGTATTACCATTTTCGTCAATATAAGAACCAATACCAACATTTTCGCCGTTAGCATTTTGAACATAACCAATAGTAGCTTTATTCTTATTTGCTTCCCAACGATAACGTTTTTGTATATCACTTAATAATACTGGATTCATATCTGATTTCATACGAGATATTAAACTCATAACAGGTGTAATATCTACATTTCCATCAAATACAGCTTTTTCAGCATTTCTTAAATTCTCTGCGTAATTACCAAGATTAACAGAAGGGTCAGGATAATGAACTTCACGGCATAAAGCATCGTATTCTGCATTAAGTCGATTAGTACTTATAAGTTCAATCGGAATATATTTTGAAACATTATAAGCATAATTAAAACCTTCTGTAACATAAGTATAAACTAATAACTGACGTATCGTATGAGCAATGTAAGGAATTTTACTATCCCACATACGAAGAATACTATCAGTCATATTAGACCAAGAATTGACATCATTATCATCACGTTGGATTCTAATAACATCATAAGGTACAGAACGATTATTCTTACGAACTGTTAAATACTTAAATATGTTATTGCCTCTAAATTCAGGTGATTTCTCAATATAATCTCTTAATGTACTATCTTTTTGAATAAATTGAATTTGTTGAGCAAGTGAAAGTTTAGTGTATTGAGTAAAAATTTCAGGTGTATAACCATCTTTAACAGTATTCAAAAGAGTCTTAAAGATAAGTTTTTGTTCTTTAAGTTGTTCCTCTGTATGAATACCTAATGTAGTAAGAACTTCCGGAGTATTATCAGGTGTTAAAATAGGAAGAACTTTAACAAGTCCATTATCTAATCCACCGTTAATACTTACGAGATAGTTCATAATACTATCAGTAACATATTTATAAGTAGATTCATCAATCGAATTTTTACGTTGAAGTATCTGACCTAAAATCGTATTAGCAATGTGATGATTTCGAGTAATGAAAACATCGCCGAAACCATTAGCCATTAACCAATGTGCATACTGATAACGAGCTTGAATTACTCCGTAAGCACTTTGATTTTCAGTATCATTAAATTTGTTGCCATCAAGATAACCTTCAAATGAGCCAACAAATATACTTTCAATAGTGTCTTTACCATTATCAAGAATTACCTTATTAGGAGTTTCATATCCAACAGCTAAATCCTCAATAAGTTCACGACGTGTCATAATATCATTTCGTTTCGGAAGTTCCGCACGAAATCTTTTCATATCCAAATAAGTAATCGCAGCAAGAGGATTACCTTTAACATCTTTTGGTTTATAATGCCGTCTAAAAGCATCAGAACTTTCACGAGTAAAAGCAGCTTTAATCGCATCTATTGCTTTAGGATTACCAGCATTTTCTTCGATATATTCATCAATAAATCGAAGTGTTTGATTATACTTATCATTTACAAGTTCTTTTAAAGCTTTTACTGGATAATAATATTCAGCAAGTTTACGTTCTTTTTGGTCAGCCTTAAAGAAACTATCAACCCTACTTTCACTTTTAAGCATAAAGTTAAGGTCAATCAAATTAGTAGCAATTTCATTGTATTCAACAAAATTACCAAGAACGCTAATCTGACGTAATAACCAATCTGCTGTACAATTATCACGATTTTTAATATTATCTAATAACTCTTCAGTAGTTTGATAACCATATTTACCACTGATTTCATTAATAGTTATATTCGGTAATTTATCTTTCAATTCGTTAAGCTGTCCAACAGTAAGAGTTTTAGTTTTACTTTTACCACTTGCGACAGTCATTATGGCATCATGAGATTCAACAGGAGTAATTTCTTTTTTAACAATTAAATCAGCATAAATCTTAGCAAGTTCTACACTATAATCAGAACGAATTGCTTCGACAGCATCAAGAATTGTAAAATTATCACGACTTAATGATTGAACTTCCATTCGATTAACTGCTTCAACAATAGCAGGTTGATGAATAAAAGCATCTTCATTAGTGAATCTATTAGGTTTATCATTGTAAAGTTCAATAGTAACACCAGACGATATAGCACGAGCTACACTTAAAGTATGAACATTAAGATTAAATCCAAGTCCAGCTTTAAGAACATCAAGAATACCAGAAGTAAACTGATTCATTTGAAGTTCAACTCGCTCACCACTAATATCCAAATGTTCATTAAGTGCATCATTATTAATCCAAACATCATTAACCCAAAGAGCATTTTCTTTTGGCAATAATTGGATATTTTCAGCACCATATCGTTTAGCTAAAAACTCTTTATATTTACTTGTTAATCGAGGTACACCTTTATCACTTACAGTGTACATTTCACTTCTATCAGCAAAACCTTTAGGTATCGGTAAAGAATTAAGACTAATTTTACGACGAATACCTTTAAGTAATCTACCATGTAAAGTAGAAATTGTTGCGATTAAAGTATCGAAATTAACAGAGTGACCTTTAAGAACTGTTGAACCCATACTCATGTTATTAAGAGTAATCTTATCCATGAGATTATTAGGATTCAAAGTTTTAAGAGTATAATTCCAAAAAGCATTATCACGGTCAGATACAGCTTGAATTTCAGCCATACCATTGGGTTTATTTACTTCTTCAGCATGATTTGGATTAGAAAGAACAGCTGTAATAATATCAATCAAATGATTATCACGAGCTTCTCTACTATTCAATTCATAAATACTCTCGTTTTGAACAAAGTCTTTTGTAAAAGCATTAAATGCCTTATCAATATTACTTTGAATAGCACTTAAATGAGGAATAATAGTTTTATCAGTATCCTCAACAAGATATTGGAATTTTGATTTAATAGTATCAAAATTACTAATTGTATCAGGAGAAATATTAATAGTAGCTAACTGACTATTAACATTCTTAACAAACTTAATTAAATCATTGATTGCTTTATGAGCACGAATTAATAAATCCGAAGTATAAGCACGTTGAGTTTGAGTGTAATTACCAAAATCTTCAGTAACACCATCTCGCTTATTAGCAAGATACTCTCGAACTAAACTATTTACATCACCGTAATTCTTTGCAAATCCATACTGTAAATTATGCAGAATAGATTTAAGAATCTTAGTATATTCCGGATTACTTTTAACATCTTGCAAATCCTCTTTAATTAATTCAATGATATTATTAAGAGAAGATTGATTTGCATTAGTAGGTACTAAATTAGGATTATAATACCGGCTAATCCACTTAACAATAGTATTAAAATTATGACTTGTTAAATTAGTAAATTTTTGCGGAGTAGTGGCTAATTCGATGTACTTTTGCTTAAATACCGACCGTGTGAATTTACCCCCTACTTGGGCCTGCGAGGCATCAAATTTCGACTTAAATTCGACAGGTATATATTTGTCTTGCTCAAAAATTACATTGCGATAATAGGCGTAAATCGAGTCAATATCGAAGTCCCAGCCAGTACGAGTAATAAGACTTTGTGGGAATATAGCTTGTGTAGCATTATTATTAAGAAAACCAACAACTTCAAATACAACCATTGATTGTTTACCCTCGGTAGGAATACGAATACCTATCATCCGACGAGCTTTGACATCAAGTTTGTCAATATCAACAGTTATAATATCCTTAGTTGTACCATCTTCATTAGTAATAGTTTTAACAGTACCAATATTTTTATAGAAATCCATTTTCCACGGATTAACTATAACTTCTGCATAATGATAATTTCCATCCTCACGATATTCAGCTTGTAATTCAAGACTTCTACCAGTTCGTTTACATTCCTCAATGAAACTCGAAGCATATGTAATAGAACTATTAGCAACAAGTTCATCAATCGTTTTATTGTAAAGTTCTTTATCAGAATAAAACTCATTGTGTTTGATTAACTCATTATTTGCAGTAAATATATCAGCTCGAATAGGAGCATGAAATCCGGGAAGATATTTATTAATAACTTGTTTACTTAACATAGAAGCCAGTATCTTCTCTAACTTACCTTTAATAACAGGATAAGATAAAGGCATAGTCGGAAGACCATCTTCTTTAATTTCAAGAGCTTTTCGAATAGTTATAGCATCAACATCATCCGATATAATTTCTTGAAAACGATTAACAAGTTTATTTATATCAATTTGAATAGCACCGCGAGCATCAGTTCGAATTTCACCATTCTCATCGATACCACCAATATCGTAAAGTAATTGCATAGCATCTTCACGAATATTAGTAGCTAATGTCTTTTGAAATTCATCAAACAGTTCTTTACCAGTAACATTTTTGCCATCTAATTCATAAATAGCATTATTCCAATCAAGACCTTCCATAATCTGCTTAACTAACTGACCACCTAAAATAGTAGTTTCATCAAGCAAATCAGCTTTAATATCTTGTTGAATAACAAAATCACTATCTCGCATATAAAGAATAGACCTATCATCTACTCGATTTAGTGCTTCAATATCAAGACCACCTTGGTCATTATGAATTTTAACTGGTGTAATACCAGATACTTTAACAGCAGAAATAGGACTAACTTGGTCAATATTATTTTGAATCATCCAATCATATAATTGACCAATAGCACTACCTCGTGTCATACTTTCAAAAAGAACAACAGTTGAGTCTTTTATTTGAACACTATCTACTTCATCAGCAAATATATCAACTTCATTACCAGTTACAGCCGGAGCATGATAAAAATCACCACGGCGACGACGAGTTGTACCAAACAATTTAACTTGTTCTACAACCTTAGCGTAAGATGTAGGATTAAATGTTTTAGTCGGGTCTTGTAAATCAGTAATATATTGATACAAAGGTTCACTTGGATTCCAACGACCAGTGGCTTTCAAAAGTTTAATAAGACCTACATCAGTCATAATAGACTGAGAATCATTAATAGTAGCAGTAGCACGATAAGCATCCAAAATAGCTTCATTTTGAATACCCATTTTATCAAGAATATTGCTATTGAAATTCATATCTTCCATAACAACAACCTTACGAGGAGTATCATTATGAATTAAATCAATAGAATTAAGACCATTCTTAATAACTTGTGCTACACGTTTATTGAGGTCTACTGTATCTTTATATTCTTCAATATCACCATTAAATATAGCGTTCATACTATGATTATAGATAGTATGATTAAGTAATACTTTAAGTAAACTTAATCGAACACCATCATTATCCATAATATCATAAGTAGCAAGAACGTGCTGACGAGCGCTATTTAACAAACTTTCTTTCTTTAATGTAGGGATAGTATCAAGAGTATATTCTTTACCATCAGCTTTGCGACGTTTAATCCAATCATTAGCTTTCTGATTATATACTTCTTGAACTAAATCTGCTAAATAACTATCGAAAGTAGTAACGACACTTGTATCAGTTTTGATATTAGTATCGTAAATACTTTTAGCAATATTTTCAAAACTATCAACACCAGTTGTAGCATTCCAACGAATGTAAGCAGTTACGAAATCACGAATATTACCAGTATTAGCAACAAGATTTTCATCGTAAGGTTCATTACGAACTTGTGCAATCATATTACGATAAACTTCTGTAACATCTACATTATTTATCTTTGCAATATGAGCAGGTAATGTGATATTCTTACCATTCTCAATATAAGTAATATTCAAGAACTGAAACGCCTTACCAGTCGGAATACCTTTTGCATCATAAATAGCTCTACCATTCCAATACTTTCGATTATGACGAGTTTTCATTTGAGCAAGATTCTCGTCGCTATTATCTCTTAATTGGAATATAATTTGTCCAAAAGTATTAAACTTAAAGACATCACTATTTACAATCTTTTCGATAGAATGAAAAACATTTGATTCTTCATTTATCGGATTATCTGTTATACGAACAAATTTATTTCGTGTAACAAGATTATCTAAATATTCAGTTACATAAGAATATATACGAGGAGCATGAGTAGCTAATCTACTACTAATACCATTCATCGGCAGATAAATATTTAATCCACGAGAAATAGCATCATTAATAAATGGAACTACTCGACTTTCAAAATCTTTTACATAAGCATCATAATCTGCATCAGTAAAATAATCTGTTGTCGTAGGTTTATTCGGAGTAATATTCTCACCTTTAAAACCATCAATTTCGATAGTATTTTTAAGACCTCGAATAGATTCTTGTCCAGATGTTGCTGGAGCACCTATCGCACGACTTTTAGTATTACCTGAGAAAATAAATACCGATTTAGGATGTGCTGCAACAGCGGCAGGTGTATAATTAGAACCAAAAGTCTTAACGTGAATTGAAGTACGAGGTTTAGAAGAATCTTTAATAAATAAATCATCGACTTCAAGTCGTTTTGTAGTCATCATATAACTACGAGGACTATCAGATGTTAAAAATACATATTGACCAAGCATATTAAGAATAACTTCGGTATATGTATAAAGAGCACCTTGTACTTCACGATATTTCAAACCTTTATTTCCAATCTTAACACCATTAAATGCAGATAATGCAAACTGATAACGACGTTCAACATCAGAAATAAATGCAGGATTTACTTCATATTCACCAATACTATTTTTAGTGAATATACCAAGACTAGTCTTTTCATCATAAATAAGAATATTATCTTCTGCACCCGGAGCAGTTAAAGTTGGGTCATTGAGATAATCCTTAAATATATGTTTAATATATTCAGTATTTACACCAGTACGAGTAACAAATCCACGAAGGAATTTTGTAAGCATACTATCATACTGAGGTGAATAATTAAGTTTACCTTGAACATCAAGATAACTCATATTTGTAAAACTGTTAAAATCATAAGTAGCAATTTGTGCTAATGAATATAAATATCCATTAATATTATGTGCAGGAATCTCTTTGCCACGATATGTATTAACCCGATGTTTAGTATCATTAACTACATTTTCAAGAAGAGAATTAACTCTTGAATATACTTCATTTGCATTATCATTTGCATTATAATATTGAGTAAGAGCATCACGAGTAATTGCTAATCCTAAGTAATTAATTACAGATATCTGTTTATCTAACAGAGCTGCTTTATCAATCTTACTACGTCTTGAAATAGGTTCAAAAATACGTTTAGATTTAGGATTAGTATAAAGTACATCATTCAGATTATTATATAATCCAAATTCAATATTTGTACTTAAAATACTTTCAAATCTATCAATATATGTTTTAACACCAAATGATTCTCGATTATTTTGATAAATCGTAGCATTATTACCACCTTCTAATGCCATAATATTTACAGGAATAACAGCCAGTTTAATTCCAGAAATATAAGCATTTACAAAAGAATTATCATAATCAGAAGCAGCAGAACCATCATCTTCAAATACTCGTTGGAATATTTCAAGAATAGGAGTAAACTCATCATTTATAGCTGCAAGTTGTTGCAATCTATTATATACATCTTGAGGTTGAATATCGTAAAGATGTGCCTCAATAAGTTTATTCCATAAAACATTAATATCAATAGGAGCAGGAATGTATGCTTTATTAGCAGTTCTATTTTTGAAATTACTCGAACCTACAAGAAGAGCTATTTGAGCTTTAACATGAGATGCTAACGTATTCTTTCTATCAATACGTTCTTTTTGTAAATCATCCCACATTACTTCAATATCTTCAATAGCATCACGTTGCCCCTCTTCTGTACTTTCATCATCAACAATCCGATTATTCTGATAAGCACGCTTACGATTAATACCATAGTTCTTATCAATATAATCAAGAAAATAATTAAAGATTTGACTATTACCTTTATTCAAATCAGTAAGTATATTTGCTACAAAAATATCGTTGAATCTTGTAGGAATAAAATTAGGTCGAGCTTTATACTCTTCAAGTTCTTTATTAAACTCAGCAAGAATTAAAGCCTTAAATCCACTACGAGAAACATCTCGGTAATTAGCTCCAAAGCGAGCTTGTCTTTGTTCCGTAGTAAGACCTTTTAACTTAAAATAAGCAGCAGTTAAAACACGAGCCATATAAGCATAATCCATCTCATCAAATGTAGCAGTATTTACAATAGACGGATTAAAAGCGTGTTTAATATCAAGACCTAATGCGTTACCAAGAGATTCAAAATCTTTACGAATATCTTCACTATAAGTTTCATCTGTCGAAAGAGCAGCTAATACAGATTCTAATTTAAGTTCTCCACTTGTATAAACGGGATAACCCGTAGCTCCATAAGGAGTACGGGCATCCGCTTCTGCATATAAAAACGCTGTAAGAATACGACGCTTAAAAGCATTCTCTAATGATACATCAGCATTATCTTCAGCATAACCTCGAATATTATTATAATCTTTAATAGTAGGTAAAACACCTTTTTCCATTAAAGATGTAATAATATCTTCAATAGGCTTAGTCTTAAAAGACTTCATTTGATGATAAAGACCAGATTTCTCAAGTCTTCCATCAACAGTTAAACGATAAGGTTCAGGACTACATTGTGCATTCATAAACTAACAAATTTTGTTATTATTGTCATCAATATATTTATCAATAAATTCGATTACATATCCACCGTTTGAAGATACAACATTTTTCTGATTATTCAAAACATTTTCAGAACTATTTGAAAAAACCTGACCAGTGGGCGTCAAACCCACTCCCCCACCGGGTATCACAATATTCGGGCCAATATCAGAAACATCAAGACTATTAAGTGTTTCAGAATTATTGTCATCAAACGTAATTTCACCGTCATCATCAAGGAAATCCAATTCAGCTTGAGCTGCTCTTTGATTTTCTGTCAGAGGTATATCAGGTGTTTTAATAGATTTCGTAACTGATAAATTATCATGTGTTGCATCATTTGTAACATTAGTTTGATTAGTTGTAACTGAGGTTGGCTCCGCTGCTGGGCTTCGCCCAGCGCTCCGCTCCCCGGTGGGAGAGGAGGTTGCACGCCCATTGGTCGGACTTTTTGCGCGTCGGCTATTTACACTATCCAAACTATTAATTACTATATTTCGTACATTACTAAGTAAACTATTATCAGTAATTGTATCTATACCAATAACCGAAAGAATTGCATCAATAATTTTATCCCAAAGACTTTTACGTTTTTTAATCTTCGGAGCTTCCTCTACAATAATTCTATTTGCTAAATTAGCAAACTGTTTATTTGTAAAAGCATAAGTAACTATTTCAGCAGGAGTTTCACTTAATATTTTAAGATATGTACGAAGATAACCAAGTTCAAGTTCAGTTAAATCGCTCTTATATTTAGCATTAAATTCTTTAGAATCAACTTTAAATGCAGTGTCATTAATATCGCTAATTAATGTAGCAAGTTTATCGTATAATTCTTTAGAATTAGCTTGTTGTTCAAAATACTTATGAAGAGATTCATGAGTAATATTAACACCTAAATCAGTAGCAGTAAAATCACGTTTAGTAAGTTTATTACTATTGATAACGATAGTTTCAGTACCTTTATCATATTGAGCAATTATGAAATCTTGTTTACTCGATAGTTTCTTAATACTGAAATTAGTTTTACCATCAGTATAAATTCTATCATATAATTCAGCGATTCTGTTAGCAACATCTTCAGATACAAAATCAGGTATAACACCTAATACTCTAAGACCTGCTACTTTATCATCTGTAATATTAACAAGTTTTTGATACCAGTTTGTTTCAGTATCACTTGTCATTGAACTTAATGTTGTAATTGCTTTAACAGCAAATTCTTTCGTCATATCTTCTGATTCTCGAATAGGATTATCAGAACTTTCAGATTTAAGTTCAAAGAACATTGCAGGTTGAATAGAATCAATAGTATAATTGGTAACAACATTACCATTGGTATCTCTAATTCCAATAACACTTGTTGTTAAAGCGCCGGTGTCAAGAATAAAATCTTGCATCGAATCAAATGTTGAAGAAACAGATTTATCAATAATACCTTGTTGTTTAGCCCAATCAAGTATTTTAGATTTGTATTGACCTTTAACTGCTGCGTAACCATCATCTGTTTTAACACCATAAGTATAATGGTCGCCTTGCAATGCAGTAGTAACACTGCGTTGCATATTACCATACAGTTTACGGAATAGATTATGATTAAGTAAATCAGTTAAATCTTTACCAGTAATACCTCTTGCTTGCAAATCAATTACAGCGTAAGTTCCTTTGTTAGATTTATTCTTTTCAATAATACCATTTAATTGAGCAAGTTCTCGTGCTGTAAAAGGACTCTTAGCAATGCGAACTTTTGAAGTAGTTCTATTAACTGGAATTACTCTACGACTTAATCGAAGTTTAACAGGAGTAAATTTATCACCAGATTTAGTATATTCAATACTAATTCTATTGATATAACTTATTCCATTTCCAAGTATATTCTTTTTACGAACAACTGTTTGGAAATCTAAATGTTTAATATAACGAGTTTTTCCAGTAGCAGGGTCTGTATTTTCATAAAGAGAACTAATGTTAAACCATTCAGCTCCCGGAACTCCACGATTATAACTTGTAATGATAGCTTCTGATAAAGGAGCTAATCGACTACGAATATTAGCATTATGAGCTTTAGTTCGAGTCTTATTAGTATCATCTACAAGAGTATACAGACCAGATTTAGCATCAGTCGGAAGAGATGTAAACGTAGCATCTGAAATAATATCACTCATAATTTGAGTAACAAATTCCATAGCAGCTACATTAAATGGTGTATCTGCAACATCACTTGCTAAATTACCACGATGCAATGGAACATAACTTTTTCCATTTTCACCAGCATTAGCTTGAATTTCAGCATACATTTGGAAATGCCTATCTGATGAAGTAATTTTATCTTCAATAATAGGATTATTAAATGCAGTATCAGTAGTAAGTGATGAAACTAACATTAAACCATCAGCATCAGGCTGACGTTGAATAATATTAACAGCAGGTTTACCATTAACTGTAACAGTACGTTGCATCTCTTCATTTACATTAGCTCGATAACCACTTGAATCGGCAAATGTAATAGGAGATTTATTAATACCTTTTAATACTAAAATTGCAGAACCTTTTTCTTTAATTTCAGTAATAAGTTTTTGACTTTGAATGAAGTCATTTCCAAGTTTAGTATTTAGATTCTGATAAGCGTTCTTGATTCTAAGTCCATAACGAACATAATCATTAAGATTTTTAAGTCTTACGTTATAGAATATAGGACTAATAAGATAATAAACCTTATTTAAATCAAGAGCTTCAATATCAAATGCTTCCGGACTAACACCTTCGACTTCAGTATTATATTGGATAGCTCCAATGAAAGCATTGATTATTTCAGAATGTTCAGTTTTTGATGTATTACCATATTTATCTAATTCTTTAATAATTGATTTTAGTTTTGAAACAACTGAATCAGATGTTTGTTGTTCACGAGTTAAGGCTTCAGTATATACTTTATAAAACTCTTTTGTTAAGTTAAATATTGTATCACTTCCACCAGCTTTTCTGATAATAGTATCTACAAATTTAGATGTTCCATAAGAATTACCAAAAGCAGAATCATATTGATTAACTCCACTTTCATCAATTCTACCTAATTGGATTCCATGATAAGTTTCACTATCACCTAAACCAATTCGTTCAATTAATAGTTTCTTACCATTTACATCTAAATTGACATCGACATTACCATCTTTATAAGTAACTTCAAATTCCTGACCTTCGTGTAAAGTTCTTAAAGCATCAAATAATTCAGTAGCCTTGAATTTAACACCATTAACTGTAATGTTGTTTTTAATAACACGAGTTTTAGGATTATAATATTCAGGACTTGTGATAATCTTATAAACTTCAGGTGTAAGACGACGTAAACCTTTGAAACCATTAGTTTCAAATTCACGTTGAATATGAGTTTTGAAGAAATCACTTAAAAACTTACCACGAAGATTTAAGTTACTATCAAGATAAGCACCGTCTGTTGTTTGAATAGGATTAGCAATTCGTTTATTAATAATATCAAACAAACGTTTAAGAGCATCGAGTTGTTCTTGTGGAACACCATTCTTACTCATTTGCTGATATATTGTATTAACATTTACATCATTTTTGAAATATTTAAGTGCATACCAGATAGGTTCATAATATTTGATAACATCATTACGACCATCTGTTTGCTGATATATAGAATCAAGAATATCTTCGTAAGTATAAATGTGATTATCAGTAAATATCTGACGACCATCGAGTTTTACAATAGTATTTTCAATAGCATCAAGAGCATTACGCATTGAATCACTAATATAATAACGATAGTCATTAGTATTAAACTCATCTCTTGATTCAGTATCATCTATAAAGTCAGAAACACTGTTAGCAAGTACATCAAGACTATTAAGAATAGATACATCATCGTTTAATTCAGTACCACTTTCAAAATTATAATATTTCGAAAGAATAGAATAAGCCATTCGAGCATTTCTTAATAAATCAAGAACATTACTTTGACGAACAGCAGTAATAACATCTACTCCAGTAAGATTCAAAGCATCAACATCAGATACCAAATAAGGTTGAATTGATTGAGCTAATGTATGAAGTCTTGTACGAGCAGGAAGATTAGGAACAGCACCATATTCTAAAAACTCTTTTGCTAAATTATTTACGGCAGTAGCAAATTCCATAATTTTAGAAGTTTGATTACCAAAGCCATCATCATTTACAAGAGCATCATGTAACGGACTATCTTCATCTTGTCTAATAGCACGAATTTTACTAATAAATCTATTCATCACACTATTAATATATGCGATATTAGTTTTGTAAAATTCAGTTGTACTTTTAGCTACTTCATTAATAATACTATTTTTGAATAGAGTTATCTTATGATAGAAATTTGAATATCTAACAGTATCAAAATTACTATTAAGATTTTCAAATTTAATTTGAGTAAGACCTTCAATTTGTGCTCGAATTACATTATGGTCTACATTAATATTCTTAAGAGTTAATTTACCATCAGTGATAGTATAATTATTATTAAGAACATTAGCAACGTTAGCAATATAATCAGCAATAGCTTCACGCATCTTAGCGTTTTCTTCTTCACGATAACCAACTATATCACCACCATAAAGATTCCAAATCCAATCTTTGAAAAGATTAGATTTAAGATTGTTTGCAATACGAATATTACTATCTGATAATAACTGTTTTACACGATTAGCTTTTTCTAAATTCTCATTACTAATTTCAGTAGGTTGATATTCATTTATCCAACCAATAAAATTACCAATAATAGTAGTTCGTAACGTATTAAGTTCAGTATTATCAATAGGTGATAATAATGCTTTATAAGTATCACTATTAGAATTAGATAATTCTTTATGTAGATTTATAATAGTATCTAAATAATGATTTTCAAATTCATCTGCCGAAAGTTTATCTTGAATACTATAAAGTGTTTTATAAATAGCATCAAATTTAGTTTGAACTTCACTTCGAATTTCAGTAATATCCATACCTGCAAGTTCTTTTGCAGAATATGTATCTTCTTTACCAGTCGCATCATCTTTTATAGTAACCATTACAGCACTAAAATCGGTTTCGTCGTCGGTTACGACCTCGATTCTTTGCACGGTTTTGGGCGATTCTGCGACATTAAATTTTGAGCCTACCGAATATACCTTATTTTTAATATCGACGGTATTTGGGGCCTCGCTGTCATCGAGAGAGTACGAAATCCCGTTACTATCTGTCAGCACCTCGGTAGTAACATTTTCAGGTTCTTGACTTGCTTCTTGATTAGTAGTTTCAACAGTTTCTTCTACTTTATCTTGAGCTTTTTCAATCTCTTCTTGTTTATCATAAACCTCTTTAAGTAACTTACTTCGTTCAGCCATAATCTCATCTCGATTATTAACATTTTCTTCGAGAGCCATTACAGCCATACTTAGTTGAGTTCGAGCCTCTTCAAGAGATTTATATGTTTGATTATTGTTATTGCGAGTTTCACGCAAACGTTTTGCAGCTTCATTATATTCAGCTACATTGTTATTTTCACGTTCACTCTGTTCTGTAATATCACTATTAATTCTATTAAGTCTTGTATCGTAATCAGCTAAATCATTTTCAAATAATTCAATCTTCCTACGAGTATCAGCAATCTCTCCATTATGAATAGCAAGTTCTTGTTCATATTGGAGTTTACCAACTTCTAATTCTGCAATAGCTTGGCGAGCATTTGCAATTTGTTGTTGAAGACTTAAAATAGATTTCTTACTATTTTTAATTTCAAGAAGATAAGGTTTACGAGCTTTACGATTAGGTTGTTTTGTACTAATAGCACCTTGATTAGCAATATAAGTATTTAACTCATCAATTTGAGATTGTAAACCATTGATTGTATCTTCAATAGTTTTAATCTTATTTACTAATCGAGTACGTTTACCTTTAAGTGTACTAATTGCTTTATTACGAGTTTTATCTTCAAGTTGAGTTTTATAATCTTCAATAACTTTTTGCAGTTCTTCACGTTCTTGTTCAAGAACAATCTTTTCTACATTTAAGCTATGAAGTTTACTATCAATAGCTTTAAGAGCTTCATCTCGTTGCTTACGAAGATTAGACGCTTCAATATCGAAAGTCTGAATATCTGTATCAACAATAGCTAACTGACGACGATAATAGTCAAGTAAATAATCATCAGTTGATGCTTGAACTTTAAGAACATTGTCGAAAGGATTACCCCAACTTAAACCCATATTACGAGCATGAATATCTCGCATAATAGTAAATTCTCTACGAAGAGCATCTACGACAGGTCGTTTGTTAGCACCGTAAACTTCTTCAAGTTGAGCATCTGATAATTTACTTAATTCATCAAAATATTCAACAGCATAATTGAATCCATTAGCAGAACCAATTCTACCCATAATACCAACAAGCAAACTTGAAGCAGGGTCAGTAATAGTTCTATTAACTTTCGGAGTACCATCATTATTCATAACTTGATTACCAGCTTCATCTAAAACTGGTGTTTCAGTTACTTTAATATTCATATCACCGTCAAAATCAGCAATAGCTGCGGCAGTATCTTGAATACCATTTATAATGTTAGTAGCTCGTTTATTCTCAGCTTCTTGTTGAGCTTTACCATTAAGTATTCGTGTAACACCACTACGTCCAGCAGACATTACACCACCACCAATAGCACCCCAAATAAAACTATCCCATGAAGAAGCTTGTTCAACAAGTCTTCCCATACGAGCTAACGGAGTTAAATCAGCAGTTTCATCTTCAATCCCAAGTTCTTTCTTTGCGGCAACGACACCTTCATTAAGTGCCATATCAACTCGCATTTCTTCAAGACCTTCAGATAAAGCAACAGAAAAGAAATCTTTTGTTTTATGAAGTCCAATACTCGGAATAAGTTTACGATTAAGTTTAGATGCTTCACTATCTAAAACAAAAGTCTTACCTTGTTGTGCAAGACCTTTTATATTACTTCTTAAACCCTTTTCAATAGAAATATTATTAACCGGAGCTTCTTTAATACCACGAAGCATACTATTAAGTTCAATAGCATTAAATAATACTCCATAAGCCCAAGCATCATTGTAACTTTCAGAAGCATAAACAGATGCAAACTTACGAGCATCATCTTCACTGAAACCTAAATCGAGAGCATATTGATATTGTTCATCATAACCACGAACAATTTCTTCCATACTATCGAGATGTGCTCCGTATAAAGTACCAATTATCTGTTGAGTATAAGGATTTTGTAATGCACGACCTGCTTTATTCAATGCAGAACCTAAACGACCAACACCGTTAATCATTGTTCCTAATTTACCAACAGCTTGTAAAGCTCGCATTTGTCCAATAACAGGAAGCATAGATGCGGCCGCAGAACCTACGGTAGGAAACATACTTGCCCACCAAGTAGCATCACCCATACCACCAGCAAAACCACCTTTTTGAGCTTGTTCTGTTTGATAAATAGGAATTGCTTTACGACCCCAATTTTCAATATCTTTACCTATTCTCTGCCATTCAGAACCAAGACCTTCGTTGATAGCTTTGTCCCATTTATATTTGGCATTATCATCCCATATTTGACTAATAGCACGATATGTAGTAGGAAAGAAATTAAGAATACTACCAATACCAGTAATAGTACCACCGAAAATAGTAGTTCCTAATTGACCAATAGCATTTTTAGTTAAATACCAACCACTTTGATTTTGTGCTCTATTTTCATTAAGAACACTTAAATCAAGATTAGGATTAACTTGACCTCGACCTAATATATTTTCATATTCAGAAATATTAAACGGTCGAATTGAAGATTGTTTTCTACCACGAGAAAGTTCAGGTTCCGGCATACTACCGGGTAAAACAGGAGTAGCTCCTACTCCCTGAACTGGTGTTTCAGAAGGAGTAAGAGCTTGCGAACCTGTAATAGGAATTTTAATATCTGTTAGATTTGGCATAGTTTAATATCCTATATTAGCATTATTTATTTTATTCATTTGAATAGCCTCAGCGGCTTCTTGCATATCAAGAACAACTCCATATTGAGTTAAAACATATTCTGCAATAGGAGCTAATGCTTCATTTATAGTTTCATAATATTGAATATTATTAGGAGTTATACCTTTAATTGTATAAAGACTATTAGGAATTGTGTTATATCCAAATTCTCCGTAATGAACAGAACCATCAGGATATTTCAATCCACTAATATCTTTTATATAATAACCTTGTGTTGTTCTACCAATTTCAACTTTACGACTATTGCCGTCAATACTATTATAAAAAGGTTCGTGAATATTCAAATCATATTCAACTTTACCTAAATCATCAACAGTTCTTTGCAGGTCTGCGATGTTTGCAACAGCAGGACTATTATTAGCACCAGTAGTACTGAAATCAATAAATCCCGAAGCGTATTGAGATTCAATCATTCCAGCACTACGTTGTAAACCTTCACCACCAATTTTAGCATAAGGTTTAATGTTACGGTAATTGTCAAGAATTTGACGAGCAATAGTAGACGGGTCTATTTGTTCAGAGAAAATAATATTACCACGAGCAGCACCAGTTTCATCGAAAAGAGTAATTGCATATTCATTACGGCCTTCACGAGCTGCAATTCCATTAGCAATCGGGCTAACTTCAGTCTTATAAATATCGTAATCAAGACCAAGTTCTTTACCCAAAAGAGGTTTAGAATTTTTAGTAGCATTACTTTGACGAGTTACACTGGTACCTTTTGAATTAGTAGTAATCGAAGTAGGAAACGCATCAAAGTTCATATACTTAGCTAATTGCATTCCGGTAAGACCAGTACCTTCTCCAGATGGAGTTTGAACAACACTAATATTACCAGCACCTTTTTTCCAATTTACCATAGCAGCTGCCATGTAATTTTGTTGAAATCTTGAAGGATTAGCAATAATCTCACGAGTTGCTGTAAATTCAAGAGGTGCGTCGGCAATAGCTTTACGATAACGATTTGAAACATTATCTGCTGCATTAGACAAAGTAGATTCAAACTCTTCTTTTGTCAGCATATCACCGAGATATTTAGCTCCAGTTGTTACACCATCTTTTCGTACCCAAGTGCTACTATATGTTTCAGGATTATAAAGTTCTTTATAATTTTGATTTATATAATCAACATATTTATCATAACTATCAAGTCTGTTATCAAGAATAATTTTAGCTTCTTCGTTATTAACTCGATACCAACCTATACCACCTTCAATCTTATCTCGATGTTTATTCCAAGTATCAAATACAGAATTAAGTTGAATTTCGTCAGAACGAAGTTTAGCTTGAAGATTATTATAATTACGTTGAGCAGTTTGAACTTGTAAGAGTTTACCTTTAAGATTGGCTGCTGTTTCTTCGTCAAGACCTGCTGAATCAACTAATCTTTCAGCAGTAGAAATATTAAGTGTTTTAACAATATTACCATCTCCCGGATTAAGACCTAAAATTCCAAGTTCATCAGATGTAAATATCTGATTCATAGAATTTGAAAGTTTAGTCATTTGGTCAGTAATTTCATTACGACGATTAATGTTTTCTGCAACACTATCACCAGTAACTTCAAAACCACCTAATGTATCAAGATACGGAGCATATTGTTGAAGAGTTTCAAGTTCTTGTTGCTTACCTTTTGCACGAGCTTTAACATAAGCTGTATAACCGGGATTAGCAATTAAACCAACCGTAGTCTTAATATCTTGATAAGAATATAAACCTGCGGCAGCACCAGCTAAACTTTGAATATTATTGTTAATAAATTGACCAGACAAAACACTTTGTGTAAAAGCTGTTCTATCAAGATTCTCAATATCATCAGTAGCACCAAGTACACCCTTAGCGTAACTTTCAAACATTTTATCTACATAATTCTGTAAACCAGCTTGAATAAGTTCAGGTGGAACTTGAACTTTATTCTGTAATATATCGAGAACATTAACTCCATATTCCTTATTAACAGTATCTAACAAAGTTTTAACTTCAGCAGGTAATTTAGAATTAACAGTAAACTTACCGTCTTTTGTAGGAGCACCAAGTTCATTTACGTTAATACCTAAACCATTAAGAGCGAACATTGTAGGATTACCAGCGAATAAAGGAGCATAATCTTCTAATTCATAATCTCTTAAATGTCCACCAGCAGAACTGTCATCTTTTACAAATCGAGTAAGAGCATCTTGATTCTGCCAAATAGTAGTAAGATAATTAGTATAATCAGGATTAGATTTGAGTAATGACATAGCATAACTCATAATCTCTTGTTCTGTAATACCTTCTCTTTCACTACCAGTTTTAACAAAGTGACTTGCTAACTTTTCACCATCGAAACCTGTTGCAACATCTAATCCATACTGACGTATCATATCAGGATTAGTAACAAGATTTTCAAATGATACTTTATCAGCTTTAGCTTTTGAAAGAATATCAAATACGTCTTTTTGATATTTATTTACATCGAACTTTTTACCGATTTGAACTCCGTTAAAACCACCGCTTACAACAGTATTAGTTTCTGCATCATAAACAATATCAGAAGATTGTAAACGACTACGAAGCAGGAAAGCATTTTGATTTTGAGTATCCCAATCACTCTTTTTCAAATCTTCTATATATTGCTGTTCTAAAGCGTAATCAGCTTGAACAGCTTTAAGACCTTCATTAGTCAGAATATTCTCAGTTTGCTTATAAATATAATCATCTGCTGCAAACCAATTATCTTGTTCCTTAAATTCATTAGCACCTTCAACAATCTTAGCTCTTTCAGAATCAAGGACTTTTTGTCCACGAGAAGTTGATTTAATTTGACTTAAAGGATTAGCAATTCTGTTAATATATGCTTCACGATTTTGGTAATACTTTTGATTCAAAGCATTTCCAACAGCAGCATATACACTTCCATAATCTTGTAATTGTGGAGTTTTTAATGTATTAGTATCGTATCGACCTATTGCAATTTCTGCCATAATTTTATAATGATTAGTTTGTAAATTAGTTGTAACTCGTATGGCTCCGCCTGCTGGGCTTCGCCCAGCGGCTCCGCTCCCCGGTGGGGCAGGAAGTTGCACGCCCACTTGTCGCGCGTGTTTGTACCACTATTTGTATCATTACAAATATACAAAAAATCGTGAATATCGGACTATCCTATAAAAGAATAATCCGATATATCACGCATCATATTAAGCTCTTTTACGTCTTGCAAGACCACCACAAGCAAAACCACTTCTCATGTGATTAGTTACTCCACGAGGCCATAATTTCTCGTATAAGCGGGCACTTGCGTAATTATTAACTGCTCCGGCAAGACCTTCAACTCCTTGTAACATTCCTTGTAATCCTTGCGTTCTGACTGACATTAACTGTTGATTCAAGCCGACAGCTTTGTTATATTCATTAATAGCGTCTTGATACATAATTTGACTATTAGCATTTCGAGCATTAACTCGTTCTTGCCTATTTAAATCATATCTTTGACGTTGATAATCTTTCTTAGCTCCATACAGTTTGTTTCGAGCAAGTTGAGCATTAATTGCAAGATTTGCTACACTATTTCGAGCAGTTTGAACATTACTTGTGTTATCAGTAATATATCGAGCAGCTCTACGTTCTTGTGTACCAAGTTCTTGTAATTCCTCACTAATATCATAATCTGTACTATATTGGACAGCATCTACTTTATTACCTTTCGGAACATGAAGTGTAGATTCAAATTCAATAGCCTTTCGATTAGCACGAGTATTAAGAGCGTTACCTACAATTCCAAACAGTGAACTTGCAAGATTCATACCAAGTCCAAATTCATTAAATCCGAACTTAAATGCAGAACCACCGCTAGCACTTGCAGTAGTTTGAATCGGCGGTAAAGTAGTAAGTTTAGGAGCTGAAACTCCTGTAAGACTATACGGTGAAGCATATCCGCCAAAAGGTCTTTTCTTTCTTACCATTCCACCGCAACGCATAATTGGAGCATCATTACGAAGTCCTAAAGCAGTAGCATAAAGTTCTTGAGCTTCAAACAAATCTTCTGTTTTAGCATCAATAGCTTCAGATTCACCACGAACTTTATTCATTCTATAAACTAACTTTTCAATATTACGAACATTTGTTCCAGTTTGTAATTTGTTAGTTTTACTTTTATCTAATGCAGACAAAGATAATGTAATTCCATCAGCAAGTTGAATGACTTGAGCTTCTTTTTTACCTTTCATATCAGTAAGTTTCTTTGCGTAATCAGCGAAAGTACGATTTGTTCCTGGAACTTTAATTGTATCACTGAATACTTGACCACCTTCAGAAGTTTCACGAACAACTTCACCAGCATACATTCGACCATTTTTAGCGCCGCCGCCTTCAATTTCCGAATCACCATATATGATTCCAGTTTCACCAGTAGCAGGATTATATTGTTCATGAGTTTGACCATAAGCAACAACACTATTAGATGAATTAGGAACTACTTGACCGCCGGTGTTTAACTTTCTACGACCAACCATTCCACCTAATTTAGCATAAAATCCTGTACCTTCGGAGTAATTGCCAAGATTACTTTGTCGAATAGTTGCAACATCATTTTCAACTTTATCTTGCATATTACCCAAAGTCTGCTGACGTTCCATTTCAGCTTGTTCAGCTAAAAGTTCTTGACGACGACGTTCTTCTTGACGCTTTTTCTTACGTCCAGTAAACAGACCAACAATGCCACCAATTAATGCGCCGATACCAGCACCGATAGGGCCAAGCCAAGAACCAGCAGCTGCACCAGTAGCAAGCGCCGCGGTTCCACCAACAGCAGCTCCAATTCCTAATCCAGTTCCAGCTCCACTTAAAGCGCTACCACCTACGATACCTTCGCCATCAGCACTATATTTAGATTCATCAATATCACTGGCTTGAACTCGCGTACCCCATTGAACACTACCGGGGTCATTAATACTTGTTCCACCCCAATAAAATTTCCTACGAGGAGTTCCAACAAGTCCACCGAATTTAGCAGTAATACCACGAGAAGTTAAAACTTCATTATTGATTTTGTTCTGCATATTTGCATAGATAAGTTTATCATTAGCAATCAACTTATCTACATAGTTCTTAACTGGGATTCCAGTATCATCATTTGTCCCACCATGATAAAGCATATCAATTATACCATTGCCGAAAAATCTATTACTAGAATCACGAGCCATTCCTAAATAATCAGCAGTAGCATCGTGTGTAGAACGAATACCACCGAAATTATATTTTTTACGATTAGTTTTACTCATATCTTCAACATAGTTATCAAGATTATCATCAGTATTAAAATTAGAAAATAATTTATTTCTAATCATATCGTAATCATTAGAACTATTAGTTTTAAATATTTCTAATTCAGATTTATCTCTTCTTTTATTACCAGTAGTATATTCTTTAATAATACTATCTGTATTACGTTCATTAGCACCTTTTAACAATTTCTTATATTGTCTAAAACCAGTTCGACCTACTCGATATGCAAGATTAGACATAAGATTAACAATAGGCTGAGGTAAAGTATTGAAATCATCAATACCATATTTCTCAGAATAAATATCACGAACATCATTGTAGGCTTTTGCCATACGACGATTTAATTCAGCATCAATTTGTTTTCTTGTTGCTTTACCTTTCGCTTTAACAGATTTAGTAAAATCAGAAGTATCATTTAACTTAAAACCGGGGCCAATAGTATCATCACCACCTTCATACGAGGGATAAGGATAATAATATTTACCATCTTTTGAACGTGAACGAACAGTTTTAAGTTTATTATTTTCTTTAACACGAACAAATTCTTTATCACCAGTCAATTCGTTATCCCAAATATGTTGAGAATACTCATTAATATAACGAGTAACTTGACGAAGACTATCAGGATTAACTTTACGATTAGACATACCATTAAAAGTTTGAGTAACACGACAAGTGGGCGTGCAACCTCCTGCCCCACCGGGGAGCGAGGCCGAAGGCCGAGCCGCACAAGTTGTTACAAATTATCTTTGATTATTACGATTATCAAGAATCCATTCAGGATTAACATCAATAAGTTCCCAAAGTCTGTTATTATCACTATTATTAAACTTCATTATACAATAAACATATTGACAAATGAATTTATTAATATCATACCATTTAGCTTTACGTTTTAGTGCAGATTCATCTACAACTAAATCAGTAATCATAAAAGGTATTTGTTTGTGTATATCATTAACATTATTAAATCTCCAAAGATTTACTTTATTAACACCAGTTGTACCATTATACCAAATATCATTAAATTTAACAAGTTTATAACCAGTACATTGGTCATCATTATGAACCAATATAGCATTAATAGTTTTCTCAAATTCATTAATAGTAGGTAACAGATTATTAACAATATCAACTCTGTCTTTCCAAGCAATATTATTTAATAACTTATTATAACTATTATTATCATTAAGAATAAATTTAATATATGATTCTTTAATAAGTTGATTACCATTATCATCTTTTAAGAATCGACCATAATTATTTTTAGATATTGCATAAATACCATGTTTATCAAACCAGAATAATCCATTTCGATTGGTAATACCTACGATGGGATTATAATCATGGAATGAAATCCAAGCATTAGCAATAGGACTAAAACTAATTGTGAATTGTTTATTATCAACATTTTGGACTAAATATAAGATATTAGTATCTTCATTAAATGCCCAAATTCTACCATTATTTTTAAACGGATTAACTACATCTTTTACAATATTACCGTCAAACCACTTAAGAGCATTGAGCGCAGTCATATTACTTACTTTATCTCCATTGATATTAAAGATACGCCTATGAACTGCATCAATAACAAAATAACCAATAACATTAACATGAGTATCAAAATAACTTTGACAACCTATATAACCACTGGGACTATATGTAACCTCTTGAGGTTCCATATTAAATATATCAGCTGTACCTAAATACGAAGTACCTTCATCAGTATTAGAAAGTGTATCACGAAGTTGCAATAAATGCAAACCGTATGTTTGTTGAATATAAAGATTTTTATTGTCAGTTTTTAATGCGATAATTTCACCTCGATTAAAAGGCATATCTTTATAATCATCACTTCTAAATAATCGCCAATTAAGATTAGCATTTTCAGCATTCTGTAATTGACTACGAATTATACGATAAGGATGGTCTTGAGTTCCGGGAATTTCTTCAAAATAAGTAAATGTTTCAATTCCATTCTCATTGTAAACAGGAGAATAACCTTTACCAACACTACTATTTATGAAATTATCAACTTGATAACTTAATTGATAAAATTCGCGTAATTCATTACCCCGTTTATTGTGATATTTGAAAGATTTATCTACGTTATTAACACTAAATCGAGCAAGAATATTGAATTTACTTTCAAGAGGAACAGTGAATATCCAACGATAAACAGTGGTGTTACTGTCTAATTCTTTTGCTTGAGCATCACCATAACGATAATCAGATGATGGAGTAGTAGCTCGAAGTGTTATATATCCAATAAATGTATCACCAACTAATGAAGTTATTATTTCAGAAGAACCTTTAATATTAATTACATTAGATGCAATTTGAAGTTTCTGATTATTAACATCAGAATAAAGTGTTTCAGAATTATTAATTAAATCGGCAATATATCCTCTTGCCCATTCTTCATTATCTGTACCTTTATTAAATCCATCAAAACCTTTTTCAATACGATAATAACTATCGCCAGCAATATTGTTTTGAGAACTAATATTAGCATTGATATATTCAAGTGAAACATCTTTAGTTGCACGAGAAGTATCAATAGTAAGACTATTAATGTCAGCATCTAAGAATCGAGTTCCAGATTCATTAGGATTTGTATCAAATCCATCAAAATCTTCACCTTTCCATTTAGCTGGAAATACTTTTATATCATCATCAAGTTTTTCATTTTTAACAAATTTAAGAACATCAGTTTCAAAGTATAGAGGTTTAAGTTTACCTCGAATACTATTTATCTTATTATAGAGATATTCAAATGTATAAAATCTTGCATTATCTCCACCAAAAGGATTTTTATAAGTTTGATTTTTACCGAAATTGTTAGTTTCAGTATCTCGCATTGCGAAACCTTGTGTAATAATTCTAGAGTTATTAATATTATGTTCAATAAAGAAATAAACTATTGAACTAATATATTTATTCATTAAGTCTGTTTTACCAGCAAGATTAGCTTTAATATTAATATTAGGACTTAATGTATAAATAGGATTCCATTCAGAAGAAGTAGAATATAATTGAGTTAACCAATTAAATGTCGGAGCAGTTGAACCATTAACTTTATAACTTAATCGAGCTTCAATTAAAATATATTTAGTTTCTTTTGCATCAAGATTAATTACGAAATTAGTTTTGGTATTAATTGTATTACCAATAAATGTAGATTTACTATCAGATGCTAAAAGATTAGATTCAGAAATTTCATAATATCCAGTTTCAACTTCAGATTCTTCTGAATCAATTTGTTTAACTACCGATGTAGCATCATAAACTTTTGTAGTTGAATTTATACCAGCAGGTATTAAACTATTTCCACCAAATGTAGGACTACATTCAACACCAATTAATTGACTTGATATACTCTCACTTGTTATCTCCAATACTACAACTTGATAATCAGAAGGATTAACTCCACCTTCAGAATCTTCAGTTGTATACGGTAATGGAAGACTTGGTAATTTCAGTTTACCTTTTGTTAAAGAACGACCTTTTGCTTTAACTGTTGTATGTCCAGTCGAAACTCCGTATAAAGTAAAATAACGATTACGAGCTATTGTAGGTTTTTCACTACCAACACCAGTTTTAGCAATTTCATCTACTTGTTCAGCAGCATCAATATCAGGTAAACTCTTCCAACTCGGACTTATAATCTTACTAATACTTTCAGATTTATAAGGAATTTTATGAGCATTTTGATTAGTAGAACCTACAGGATAAGCTTCAACATCATAATTGTTAGCTTTCCAAGGAATATGATGTATATTTACAAGGTCACCTTTATAATCATAATATCCAGCATAAAGAACATAAACTTCACCACTCTTAAAATAACGTCGAGTACTATTAATATAAGAAGAACTTGGATTCCAACTTAATTGAACATCAAGATTGTTCTCTGTAAACTCTTTAAGTTCACTATCAAGTTTACTATAATCAAGAGTTTTTACATTACCTCGAATAAGTCTATTATTGAAATTAACAAGAGTATTATCTCGAATATATGATATATTTTTAATAAAAATATCATCAAGACTTATAGTAGATAAATATGAAACATCACTTACAATATGAGTAGTACTTACACCATTAATTGAAATATCATTAGTTTCATATGATAATTGAGCTTCGTCAGTAATATAAACAATAGCAAACCTACAATGTTTATATTTAATACCACTATTTCTAAAACTAATAGTAATATTTTTATTGATTTCGATACCTAACGCATAATCTTCTTCATAATTACCACAAACAATAAGTGATGTACTCAAAGGAGAATAGTTTGTATAAGTACCATCATCAAGACGATATTTGATTGCTATTTGATAAGCACCAGTTTTAAGATTACCACCGTCTTTAACTTCTAATTGAAGTTCAGGATAAGTAACATTTGGAATAAGATTAAACGAATCAACTTCATCAACAGTGATGTCATATCCTATCGCAGTATCATCTCCATTGTTACCATCATAAAACGGGTCAGTCATATTAATAATTCTTGTTTCATTTGCTGATTCATCAGTTCCCTCAGTAAATGTAACAATCAAATTTTCTTTATAATTATATATATAATCTCCATGAATTGGTCTATCAATACTGAATCCAAATGCACCCGATGTACTATACAAACAACGTTTTACAGTTGGGTTATTATCATCAAGATTAAGATATATAATAGCGTCGTTAGTTTGTAAATCAGATTTATCTGCATTATTCCAGTGTTCTACAACGCAAAAAAGTACAACACCAACATTAGTTGGAATTGTACCTATAATATTATATTTGTGATTATTGGCATCACTATAAATATAAGGAATGATATGCCGATTTGTCGGATGATTTTCAAGAATATCATCTAATTCACCTATGAAATCAAATCCTCTTTCATTAAAATAACTTTGACCTTTATTATCAATAGTTATATTTTTAGCATATCGTAAAGATTTATCTTGTGCAATATGAGGTGAATTATCTAAATCAAGACCTAAAACTTTCATAGTTTCTATTATTCTAATGTACGAAGAATAGTAGCAATATTCTCTCGACGGTCGTTACTAAATTTGTTACAAGAAACTCGAACTTGTATTCTTATTCTATCGAGTTCTATCGCAGGATTTGTATAAGGATTGTTTGCTGTAAGACTCACAACCGGATGTTTATAACCTCTTAATAACATTTGTTTGAGAACATAAAGTTTAAGATATTTTTTAAGAGGGCCATTATTATAAATAAGAGGAACATCCATATTTATAATACTGTCATAAACAACAGGTAAAGCTCTATATCTTAAATGAATAGTTCCATAATCAATGTTAGTATGAATCCAGTTATTACTAATGTAATAATAAGGTTGCTCTTTATCAACAGAAGCATGATTAAAACTATCATTTTTATCACCGGGACTTGTTATATCTGCATTTGGAATACCGGGATAAGGAGTATATGTCGGAACAGTTGTTACCTTTTCAGTAATAGTATCTTTGTTAAACTCAGCTGAATTTTTAAGAACAGCTTTTTTATTATTTATAATGACATCAATTACACCTCGGAAATCCCACGGTAATTGGCAACGATGGTCATCAAATTCAATATCTTTTTCTACATTAGCATAAGCCTGAATAAATTTAAGTTCTTCCAAAGCATTTGCAACCCAAATAGGAAAACGACTTACAAAGTCATCACTTTGTATATTATAATCGTTATACATATCTGGAATTAATGTAGCACTACTAATGAATATATTATTATCAATCATAAAGCATTATTTTGTTTAGGAAGATTATTTCGATATAGTTTAATAGCTTCGTCAGGATGATTAAAACAAATTGCAAGAATTTTATTGAAACAATTAAGTCTTCGATTTGTTGCAATTTCATCGACAGTTTTACCTTTCATTGCAAAAGGTGTTCTGTCAATAGTTTTTTCACCATTTTCATAAGCACTACTTGTGTGACCAAATTTGAATTTGTAATAAACACTTTGCGGTATTCGACCTTTGACTTTATGATATACAGCTTTTATACACCAGTCATAATCATAATATATGAAATAAGGAATACCATTTGGATTATCAGCAGTTCGTATATTAATACCTTGTTCTAATAATTTCTTTTTTAAGTCTTTTGTAGCACCCCAATCGACAACACTACATACATCTCCTGGCATTGTCTTTTTATAGTAAACATAAACGTAACCTACGGAACTACCAAAAGAATAATTATTACCTTTGCATAGTAAATTAGCTATCTCATTATTAACTTCATCTTGCATATAAGTATACATTTCAGAAGGTAATTCTTTAAGAGCAGCAAGAGTTTCTATATCATTATCAAGTTTATCAAGACGTTCATAAACTAAGTAATTATAACTACGAATATAACTCATTAGTTTAGTACCAAGTAGAGTATCTTGTTTCTTATTAAAATAAATCTTACTACGATTATCAATATCGAATACTACTGAAACATCAACACCGGCTTCTTGATATTTAGCAAGATTATCTTTGATATTATAAATACAATCATTGCGTCGTTCATAAGCAAGATGTAATTGTTTAATTAAAGAATTAAGTTGTATTTGAACTTCTTTAACAAAATCTCTCCAATAATATTCGTTATCAACCATAATGATAGAAACATGATGTTAATCTTGACTATTACCACGTTGAGCAATAGTAGGATTATTATTATTTGTTTTAATATCCAAATCTTGAGGATAAATACCAAATTCAGTTTTAAGTATTTCTTGAATTATACCTTCAAGCATATCATTAGGTAAAGGTAATTCAATATCTTGACCATCTTCATTCTTAAAAAACGAAAGAACTTCATCAGGATTTTCAAATATACCTGTAATCATTACTTCATTAATTGGTCGTCTATCATCAATATCTTTTGTACCAACTTTTTCAGCAATAATTATATGACCGTTTAATATAATATAAGCTCGTGGATACCCGGTGGGAAAGCAGGTTGGACGCCCACTCTGACGTAGTTTAAGAGATGTAATAGAACTCTCATACATATATCCATTACCAACAGTATCACCTACAAACGCAAAAGGCGCATCACTTTGTATGCGCACTGGTGTAGGAACTTTGTACTTTGTTCCTAACAATCTAATTTTATTAGCAACTCGATATTCAGTAGGAAGAATATCACTATATTTCAATTCTTCAACAGGAGCAATAAAAGTAAGTTTAAGAATATCATCTATTCCATTTTTCTCAACGCTTTGTCGGATACGATTTGCAAACATAGTTTTAATCATATCCTTAACACGTTCTTTAAGTTCGTGATTATTAGGTTGATTAACCATGTTTGCAATACGAGCTGCATATTGATTAAGTGTTCCCATATCTTACTTATTTAGATTCAAAAGATTAGCAATAGTATTTTGTTTTTTCCAAATATATTTTTCATCATCAGGATTAAATCCTTCTACGATATTATATTCAAGAGAAATAAAACCAATAGGTGTTTCTTTAATAGGCTCTTTAATAAGAAAAGTATAAGCAGACTTCATACCTCTACTTTCAAGTTCATCTTTATAACATCTATCTTGAAACTTATATTTACTAACATCATTACAATAATGACGATTTCTAACAAGAAGATTATGAAATAAATAAGGAAAATTATTAACAAGAACATCCTTAAAAGATTTCTTATAAGATACTACACAACAATCATAATCTTCACCAACAACAGTGTATTTATCCATTTCTACACCATTAATGAAATGACCGCCATTATGAAAATAAGCAATATAAACAGCATTAGCGTGAATAGTATCTCGAATAGAAGCACATATCTTATCAAGTTCTATATAACAATTACTTTTTTCAATAGTGAGTTTTTGTTCTTTACGTTTAGGAAATAACCATTCTTTTAGATAAATACCAGCAATCGTACTTATGGATGTTATTATAGCTACTATAATAGCTGTATAATCGAACATAGATAGGCGTATAAGAGGATTAATATTAATAGGTATATTATATTGGGCTACTAACAAATATACGTTAAAATCCCCCATTTCCAGCCGTAATTACATGAAAAAAGACGTGCTAATCTAATAGCACGTCTTACCAAACAAATTACAATAGCCCATTAAATAACCCTAAAATATTCCCAAACCTTATCACTATTTGCATCTTCATCCTCAAACCAATTAGCAATAGTAGCTTCAATAATCTTTTCTTCTATTTCACTATCATTTGCATTTGAGAACCATTTTTCATATAAATCAATATTATCGTGATATTGTGCATTAAGAGCTACATAAACATCCCACATAGTAACATCCTTATTCAAAGGACGTATTCTCCTATCATATATCTTTTTAGCGTTTTCAATACTGAATAAAGGAGTATCAATCTTAACACCTTTATTATTAGTATGATACATTTGAGAAACTTGATATATAGCATAAGGTTCATTAAAATGTTTACCAGCTAAACGTTCATGGAAATCTTTCATTATTTCGAATAAATCTTCTTCATCAATATCTGTATTTTCACAAACAGCTTCTTTGAAATGACAAACTAAATCCCAAGCATTAGAAGAATCAATACGAATAGTTTGTTTATAATGTTCAATTAATTTATTCAGATTTTCCATATTTTTCAATATTAGTTTTCAGTTCATTAAAATCATCTTTATCAAAAATAACAGTTTTATTCATAAATGGAATAGTTACTTTTATAGAACCTTCACCAATAGTTACACCATTAATTGTATTAGCTTTTGATACAATTAATCTATCAATCATATCATTAAGTAATCCATCTCCATCAATCATGCCTTTTTCATCTGTAATTAACGAAAGAGCTTTATCTAATTTAGATACATTAGTATCTACAATTTTAGATAAATAAGGTTTGGCTACAATATCAAAAAGAGGATTACTACTCGAAATATCTGCAATTTTACTATTTATAAATTTCAGAATCTCTTCAATTAAATTATCTTTATTAACCATAATTTACTTATTAATAGATTCACAAAATTCTTTATATGTAAGATTAGGATTGGCTTTAGCTGCAATTTGGAACTTTTCAAAAAGTTCAAGTTTCTTATTGGATTCAGCAATTATTGCATTCTTACTCGACTTAACATAATTAAGTTGTTGAGTAAGTAATTCTTTTCCATTAGGAGATTGTTCAATAACATTTTTAACAGAATTAATTAATGCTTCTTGAATAAGTTGTTTAAGTTGGTTATCTATTTGAATATATTTAGCGTCACTAAATAATATATTTCGTTGTTCATCGTTTAAGCTACCAATTTCAGAATCAATAGCCGACCAAAGAGAGTTATTAGGATTATTAGCTGGTTGAACAATATTTGACATACGTTCTTTCATAGCTTGAAGATACTGAACTCTCTCATCTATTTCTTTACTATAATCAACCATTTGAGGAAAAGGATTAGAAAGAATAGGGTCGTATCCAATATTAAATGTAGGGCCATTCATAGTTGTAAGAATTTAATTAAAAGGAGAAGCACTCCGATTTTTATATCGGAATACTTCTCGAATTGAAAGAGTAAATTAATTAGCAGGAGCCGGAGCACTTTGTGCAGGGCACGAGTAAGGATTATAAGCAGGATAACCAGTTACAGTCGGAGTGTTAGGAAGAACAACTTCACCAGTAATCATACGGCAAGTACGACGGAACAGATTGAAATCAGCCTGTTCAGCAACTCGCGTAATAGCTGCTTGAATAAGAACATCCTGATAAGGACGAGTTGCACGAAGAACAGCAACTTCTTTCTCAAGTTCACTAACACGAGCATTCGTAACATCAAAACCATCACGCTGACTTTTGTACAGACCAAAATCTGCATCAATCTGACTCTTATAAAGACCAAACATTTCAGCTTCAATTTGATGACGGTCATTGCAACGAGCCGTTTGACCATTAAAAGCAAGAGACCACATACCATTAATAAGTTCACACTTATCTTCCTTTTCAACACCTGCGGCGACAGCACCAGCTGCTCCCATTCGATTACCGAATAAACCACCGCCAAGACCACCGCTTAACAACCATAAAGCCGTACCTGCAATACCAAGTCCAAGACCAGTACCAGCAACGCCTTTCGAAGCATACTCTTTCTTGTCATGTCCAGAAACTTCAACCATCTCATGGCCAGTTTCAGTATCAATCATTTTCATACAATTATTGATATTAGTTTGTTTGTTATTAAATGATAGAGTAATCGACTACACTACAAACTTACAACTAATATCTCCAATAACATAAGGATATGAAAAATCCCGTAACCTATTAAGATTACGGGATTTACAAGCGCAAAAGATTATTAATCTTTATTATTAGCCAAATAACGTTTAGCTTCATCTAAATCTTTAAGAACCCAACTAAGTTCATTAAATTCCAAACGTTTACGACCGTGAGGAATAATACCTTTTCTGACAAGATAATCAAATTTATTAGATGTAATATGAAGAACATGTTCACAAGCATAAGCTTTTGAAACAGTAGCTACACCTTTATTGAGCATTGTAAGATGGTCTATAATAACAGAAGCTTCTTCCTCAGTTATATTAGTATTTCCAGCATTAACATTCTCAAGAGTATTTTCGAGAATTGCTACAAGAGCTTTCTTATAATCCACCATCTTTTTAATCAGTAATTTTACACCTTTTCTTAACATACCAAATTAGTGCTATAAATATACCTGCAAGAATATAATGAATTGTAAGTAATAAACCGTCACTACACTCACCAATATTAGTATAACGAATTAGCAGAATATATGATAGCACAAATAGGTCATAAGTTATAACAATTTTATGCCAATAACAAAAGTTAAATACATAACTACAAGCATACATCATTATAACGAAAGCTAACGAACTACCGACAGTAATATCAAATAAATCTAATATTACATCTTTGACATCTAACATTGCAAGTGTATTATTAATCAGAATACCCGCAGCAACAGCTACGGGTATCCATTTAGCAATTAATAAGAACACTTTGTGCTTAAAGTTTGCCATAATGTTTTATTTCTTTTTAGAACCTTTCTTAATCTTCTTAACATCACCAGATTTAATGCCAGCCGTACCAGCACCACGAGTTACTTTTGCCATAACTTAATTAGTTTTAGTAGTTTTATCAATTTTCTTATAATCAACACCAATCTTTTTTAGAATCGGTTTGAATATCCAACTCCAAGCAACTGGTGCAAGAATAGCAGAATTAATAAGAATTGTAGTATTCTCATATCCACCTGCTACATATCCTGCGGCAATAGCAAAACAACTAATTAACATAACCAGTCGTTTAGTCCATGTGCCAACAGATTTATCACCATTAATATCATCTATTGCTTTAATAAGTATATATGTTAAAACATTCACACAAAGCATAAATGATAAATCGAAATGAGTACTGAATAACTCAACGAAATGTCCTACGAGTTGTTCCATTTACCATTCATCAATTTCATCGACCACCATATTTCTTATTTGGAATATATTTTAAGAAACTAAAAGGAAACAATTTCTTTCTAAAATCTTTATCAAATTCTAAACTTCTTGCTTCACCTTCAAAACAAATATCTTTATAAGCTCGGTTATAAGGAGGTAATATAATTTCAATTATCCAACTAATAACATAAGCTAATAAAGGAAATATTGGAGTAGCAAGCAAAGCCCACCAAGAATAACTTGTAGTAAGACTTAATATAATACTAACCAACAAACTTGTAATAAAAAGAGTAATTTGTTGATAACTATGAACAGTTTCATGTCGTTCAACAGTTTCAGTAATTTTATCTTTATATTCAGTTCGTATAATTAACCACCATAATATTGTCATACATAAATACCCTTTGAACGGTAGGAATTTACAATAGACTTTAATCATGATTTTATCTTAATTGAATTTCTTTATAACAATTAAAAAATATAGTATTAATAAAATTTTCAGCAACTCCGCTATTATCAATAACTAAACCATCTTCATAACCTTGTAACTCCATTATCTTTTCCCATTCAAATTTTACTGTCATATTATTATAAACAGTTCTTTGTAAAATAAACATACCACCTGTATAATTATCATTTTCAACATCGCGTAATTTAATAAGACTATGAATACAAATTGGTACTATAGAATTAATATTCTCCATACCCATAATGCAATTATATGCATACATGGTACTATCAATATCAGTATACATAATTGTTACAATGGAAGGTTTCTTTACTTCTTTTTCTTTAGGTACTAAATCATAATATGTAATCTTAAGCGAAGTAAATCTTTGAATGATAACATCCAAACTTGCAGTGAGATAATCCAAATTATCATCTGTCATACTTTTAAGTAAGGTGACATTCGGAACAGCATACTTAATATTAGCATTTGCAGAATTACTTAAATTATTTATAGTACTAAATATGATAAATACTGGAACTGGTTTTGTACCATTTTTAATATCATTATTAAAAAATAAATGAAGACTAACAGATAATTAAGACATATATACACCATGTAAACTTCTATAATTCTTTATAGAAAGTTTAATGTTATTTTCATCACCATTTATATTCAAACTACCATCAGGTGAACCAATAATATTAAATATAGAATCTATAAGATTACCGAATTGAGCTTGTGTAGGTATTTTACCTGTTTCAAAATATTGTTTAAGCTGACTTTTAGTTGCCATAATATAATTGAATATTTTTATATTATTAATAAATTTGTCATAATTCGTACCTGATTTAAGATTAAGTAAATTATTTATAACAACTAAAAGTCAAACTTGATTTAACTTTTAATTTGTAACGTTAATATCTCTCATATATTTATTAATAAAATTCAACAGTTGTGTAGTTTTTAAATCTGTTGAATCTAAAATAGCATATAATTCTTTTTTATAATCATTCATATTTGCAATAGAAGTAAGAATGTAATTATGTGCAGTTATAGCACCACCTGATACACCTATTCTAATAGCTTCAGAAACAATAGGGAATATATCATTTTCAGTAGCATAAACTATTTTAAAATAAGCTCTTGTAGAACCATCAGTTGTTACAAAAAAGTGTTCTTCTACAAGTTCATTTTTAATAACTCGATGTGTATTGGATAAATAATGCCAACCAACCCAATTCCACTTAGCAGTTGAAGGAATTGCTCCTACAAGTCTTTCATCATTAGCTGAATATAATTCACCACCATTTTGTAACATTTCAGTTATTAATTCTGATGTAAGAATAGTATATCTAACAGGTGGAGTATTACCATATTCAGAAGGTGAACCAGTATTACAATGTACAATTATATAAGGTAAATATGTAGCATTTGCTGCATCATAAAAACCTATAAATAAATAAGATGCTTCATCACCAATAGTAACAAATCTATAACCAAGTACGTTAACATGACTGGGGTCAACAAAACTTAATGTATTATCCCCCACCCCAAATTTCTCACTATTAGGGATTTTGTCTATCAAATTTTCAAAGTTAGCTTGTGTAGGAATAGCTCCAGTTTTGAATAGAGCTTTAATTTGTGCAAGTGTCATTTCTCTAAAATTATTAGAAATTAAATGAATTTGTATAATAGTTTAATCTCTAATAATAATTAGAGATTAAAGAAGTTTTTTGTTCCAAGTGCCATTACGTAATCTATCAACAATAACATTATCTGGATAACTAAATTCAACAATATTATTACCTTGAACCATCAAATGTTGATATGTACTACCAGCGCCACCTTCGATAGTACATTCAAGTGCATAACCTATTACCCATTTATTATTGTAAAATGCAGGATAAACATACCAAGTAATGTATTCACTACCACTACTGTATTTTACAACTCTCGGTGCAGGAGGATTATTATTATATCTATTAAATATTTTAAACCAATCTAATGCCAAATCATTAATAGCTGTAACAATTTGGTAATCAGATGTTGCATTAAAAGTCCCACCTAATTTTGAATACATATCCTTAACTTCAGCACTTGTTAAAACGTGATAAGTTATTGTATCAGAATACTTACTTGGACTATTAGTTGGAAAATAAAATAATAAAACAGGAACATCATCACTTAAATCCTCATCCCAACAAGAGATAATTAAATAAGTATTCCCATCCGTATTATTAATAAATCTATAACCTTTTACATAAGGAGTACCGTCTTTATCACCACTACCAATAATTAATGTTGAATCCTCCCCCCATCGGGAATATTCATAACACTATCTATTAAATCAGCAAAGTTAGATTGAGTAGGTATTTTTCCAGTTTGAAAATATGCTTTGAGAGCTGCTTTATTTATTCTAGCCATAATTTAAACAAATTTAGTTAGAAATTTCTTAATACTTGCAAATATACTTACATCTTCATCAGATGCAGTTTCAGAGGTTTTATTAATAGACATAGGTTCAACACTTCTTGTATTACCACCTACTCTAAAAATGGGATGATTTGTTCCATCACCTTGTATCTGCATATACCCAATACCATCCGGGCCAGCTGCTTGTGTAACACTAACTGATTTAGAAGTAGCACCAGAATAACTTGCAGTTACAGTAGCAGTTTTTGCACCAATAGGATTATTAGCTGCTGTTAATTTATTACCACTTAATGTAAAACCTCCCGGATTAGTTGTTAAAGCTAATGTAGGAGTTGCACTTTCAGTTGTTGCTGTTCCAGTTGAACCTGATGTATAAACAGGAGTTTTAGAACGAGTACAACTCGAAGTAATTGTAGAAGTACCACCGGTTGCTGGAAGAGAAGTAGGATTAGCAGAAATACTAATATTCCAAGAACCATAATTATATGACTCAATTCTATTACTTACAGAAATAGAGTCATCTACATATTTTGTTCTATCACTTTCATTATAACATCTAAATTTAGCAGTATCAGTTGTAACATTAGTTCCCATAGATGAATGTGTAATCAAATACGTATCATCCATAGAAAATCTATTATTACCATTACTAATCATTTCGATTTTATAAACACCAGCTTTAGTTCTTGTATAAGGAACTGTACTACCAGATGTATATAAATCATAATAAGTATAAGTATTTCTGACTACTCCAGTTGCACGTGCAGTACCTCCAGCAGCAATTAGATTAGATACAATAACCATTTCAGGAGTACCATAAGAACTAAGATGTTCATCGTAATTATCATCTATTACAGTATTTGCTTCTTGATAAATATACATAGTTTCACTGGCAGATTTACCATTAGCAGACCATGTAACAGCTTGACTTTTAACAGTGGTTTGAGCTGAAACAGTTGTACCCTTCGAAGAAGCAGTAGCAATAATAGAAGCTACACTCGGAGCAACATTATTAGTTCCACTTGAAGCAGCTTCAGTAATAACATCTTTTGTAGCACCAGAATCATATTGATAAGTAGTAATAGTAGCAGATTTGTTCCAACTTTGAGTACCATTTCCAGCTTTAGCAGTAGCAGAACCACCACTTGCAGGAATCGTAGCATTCGTAATTATACCAGCTGTTATATTGCCATATGTATAAACACCACCAGAAGTAGATTTAACAGTTTTACTGTTTACTATACTCTTAGAAGCCGTAGCTGATTTAGAACTATCTCCGTCATTTACAGCTTTTATAGTAACAGTATCAGTAGTTTCATTAGTTCCCATACTACTATGAGTAATCGTATTTCCAGATAAACTGAATCTATTATTACCGTTAGCAGTCATAGAAATTGATAAACTACCACCAACACTTCGTGTTTGATTCGGGCCAGTAGCACCCGAACTATACAAAGCATTATAAGTTTCAGTATTAGTAACAGAAGCACTTACACTCGCAGAACCACCAGCTGCTGTCAAACCACTACCGATACTTACAGTAGGAGTTCCATAAGCAGTAATTCGAGGATTGTAATTACTATTAGTTACTTTATTTTCAGCTTGATAAATATTAACGGTTTTATTGGCAGTTACACCACCTTCACCAGTATAAGTTACAGTAACTTGTCCAACCTTAGTTCTTGCCTTAACTGTGGTTCCAAGAGAAGAAACTGTAATTTCATCTGTTTTTGAGTAGGTAACTGTACCAGCACGAGTCGAACCAGATGTATAACTAATTGTCTGCGACATATTAGAAATACCGGTCGAAGAAGTTCCACCACTTGCAGGAATATCAAATGATAAAACAGAACCACCTGTTAAAGCACCATAAGAAGCCTCATTGGCTTCTTGATAAATAGTAATAGTTGATGATACTGTTTGACCATCAAATGTATTTGAATATTTACCAGTTACAACAATAGCTCTCTTATTACCAGCTGTAATAGTTCGATTGCTTGCAGTAACCGTAGTACCAGATATAGAAAATCCAGTAGCACTTCCTGATAGAACTGGTGTAACATTATCTGTACTAACTAAATTACCATTACGATACATTTTAAGTACAGCTGTAATATTTGCAGTTCCACCTTTTGCGGCAATTTCAGTATTATCACTACTTAATATTAAATCATATGTATAAACAGATGCTTCTTGTTCAACAGTAAGAATAACTTGTTTACTGGAATCTTTTTTACACTTTCCAATAAACTGCATACTTCTCTTAGAAGTACCTTTTTGAACAGGTGATGAAATTTTAACAGTCTGATTTCCTTGAAAAGAGGGAGATTCAATACTAATTGAATCTCCACTCTCGTCATTCCATTTATTAGTGATAACACTCATAAATGATTAATTAATTTATTCAGCAGGCTCAAACGTCCATTCGTCATTAGACAGAACCTTAAGCGTTTGTGCACCACCACCGGCCGGAATAGTAATAGTAGCCGTAGTAATACCCTGCGAGTTCAGATACAGATAGCTGTCACCAAGAGCCTGAGTAATAGTAATAGTTTTAACAATAGTCGAACCCTCACCCTTGATTTCAAGAGTTGCAGAACGAGCTGTGATAGTTTCATTCTTCGGTACAACAACAGTAACATCATAAGTATATTCTCCAGTAGCACCGGGGTCACCAGCAATAGCAGTACCAGATGTAGCTGTTGTACTACTATTAACCTTAAATGATGTTACATTTGCAATACCGAAGTTAGTTTTCCATGTAAACGTAAGAAGTTTCGAGTTAGACTTACCAGTTACATGAATTGTTTCACCACCTTTAGCAACATTAATAGTTAAACCATCGGGAGTGATAAATTCGGCAGCAGCCTTTTCAGTAACTACGACTCTAACTGTGTTAGTCTTTCCGACAATCTTACCGGAAATTGCAGTGCTTCTATCTGTACGACCAGTATAAGGATTCGCAGAATTAATCTTAATCTGTGCATTTCCAGTACCAGTTTTAGGAACCCATGATAAATAACTCGGAATATTTGCCATTTTTTTTTTTGGTCGATTAACTATAATAACAAACTAATTACCAAATTCCCATTCAGCTGTATCACTTGCGAAAACAGATATGGTATCATGATAATTATTATCTTTATTTAGAATAACAAGAGTTTTATCAACACTAAATTCTATAACAGGTTTATCAATAGGCCAAACTTTTTTACCATTAAGCCACATATCAACAACCGGTCGTTTATTACCATTTAGCATTACAGCAGCTTCAATGGCTCTTTCAAGAAGATTAAGTTGTGCCATAGTTGTAAGACATTATTAGAATTGAGTAGATTCAAGAGTTGTAACTCTTGATTCCAAAGAAGTATAATTATTCTCTAATGTACTTACTTTACCACTTAAAGTAGTAACAGTTTCTTGTAATGTATCAACAGTACCTTCAAGAGTTTCTACTTTTGTTTGTAATTCTTGAACAGTTGAAGATTCAGCCTTAGTGGCTAAACCTTCAACTACAAAAGTAATTAACTTCTGAAAAGCACCAGTTTTCGGAGGCCAGTTTAAGGCACAAAATACTTTACGAATTACTGATTCTTTCATATCATTAAACCGTTAATTAGATTCGACATTACCAACCCTAAATATAGGATGTTCAATACCATTACCTTCTATTTGCATATAGTCAATACCATCATTTTCAAATACTGGTTCAGGTACTAATTCAATAGTTGTAACACTATGATTTGCAAGATTATCATAACTTTGATTGTATTCAACGTAACCATTACGTCTAACCAAAATTACAACCTTTGAATCATAAGTACCACTAATATGAGCTATACCTTGATAATCAGTAACGATAGTTTTAACAGAAGAACTAAACCAACAACTAATACCTGTGGTAATAGGAGCTTTAGTAACAGAATCTACAAATTTAAGAGCTATATAATCTTGACCTTCTTTCGGATGTAAATCAATATAATTGACAACAGCTTCAGAAGGTTTAACTGCAATAAATAATGCAGGTTCAGTAGCTTCATAACGAGTATCACCTAAAGTCTTATAATTACGTTCGAAACCAATCGGATTAGCTTCACTAACATAACCATCTTCTGATGAATCACAGTTACCTATTGTTTTACCAGTTTCATCATAAATGGTATTAGTAATCATGCAACCAGTTAAAGTATCTCGTGTACGAACTTTAATAAGGCCGTTATTATTACGAAGACATAATATCTCAACTGTTTTATCAGTATCAAATACTACTTCTTCACTACCAATATTATACCAATCAGAAGATAACGGTAAAGCATAATAAGTTGTAACATTATCTTTATTCTTTGTGATTACCAAAGGTTCATCAGGTCTGGTTGTACCAACAGTAGTTCCAGTACTTGATATTTCTTTAATATCAGCAGCTAAATAAAGTTTATTACTATCATAAATTTCATAAGCCTTGATGGTTACAGAAACCTCTTCGGGTTCAGGCGGTAACTCTTCAAGTACAATAGTAACACTATGTTCACCAGTAGAATTAATCGTACCAGTTCCAGTGTTAGTTATATAACCAGTTTTAGAAGCTCGGAAATCAACACTTGTTCCAACTGGAGCTGTAACAACCTCAGATTTGCCAGCAGTCGATTCATCATTATTAAGAGGTTTCCAATCGCTTTCAGTACTGAGTTTATACTCAAACGTAACACCGTCTAAAGCAGTAGATTCAGTATTTACAGCAGTTGCATAGATAGTACCAAATTGAACTGGAACTTTATCCATTTCAACAGTAACTTCTGCGGTAGGAATTGCATAAGTTACCAGTTGTTCAACCTCTATATAACCCGACGAAACAAATCTCAAAATTCGGCTCGTATTGACATCTCCGGTGAGTTGTAGCGGCGTATCTTTTGTTACTTGACCTAATATACCACCCGTGTCCTTATCATAGACGTATGCGGCTATTTTGGCCTTCGTTTCGCTATCGACCACCGTAATACTTACAGCACCTTGTTCAACTGGTAAAGCTGTAAGAGTAATATCACGAATTATATTCTCATCCAACGTAATACGCTCTTCATAAGTTTCATATCCACTTGCACCAACTTGAATTAAAATATCACGCGGGTCATAAGTTTCATATGTAAGAGTACCAGTACCTTGAGCAATAACTACATTAGAAGGTTTATCAGTAAATATAATTAAAGCATTATCAGGAGTTGCATTTACAGTTAATGTCTTTTTAGTCTTAGGTGTAAGAACAACATTAATTGTCGTATCTTCAACACCTACATCGACATAAACATCTTTTGTAATGTAATTCTCTTTTTCTACAATATAATGTAAACGACTTTGAATTAAACATTCAAGACTTGCACTGCCAACACCTGCCGATTCTTTACCTTCCGAATTAATCATTCGTATAGTAGAATCAACCGGAACAGCTTCAATCTTAATTGTTATATAATCTTCTTCATTTCGAGGAATACGAATCCAAAGTGTACCATCTTCAAACGTAGTAGGAATTTCGCTTGTAACTTCAATTTGATTAATACTGTTGCTACGAACATGATTATTGTGTTCTACAACAATACCATAAATCTCATTAATAGCATCTACAATACGTTTATTATCAGTAACAAGTTCTTCAGAAGTTTTATCTTGCTTATTAATAAGCAAACCTTGAAGTTCTTGAGCTTTTTGTTTTAATTTCTCAATATCACTTGCGGCTGTTGGTAAACCAACTTGTGCGGCAGTAACTCTATGAGGATTATCATAATTACGAATATGAGCATTGAAATTATCTTTGTCATTCTCGTAATCTTCTTTATCAAGTTTCTTGTTTATAGCAGCCCAAACATCTTGAAATTTTTTATTAACTTCTGTAACATGATTGTTAATCCAAACATTCAACTGTTTGAACCAACCTTTAACCCTATTTTCAAGAGCATCAATGTATTCTTTTTGAGGTCGAGATACAGGTTTATCTATATCGGCAGTGTTATCAACATTGCCAAGACCAACTTGTTCTTTTGTTACCTCATGAGGATTAAACTTATTATTAATATGTTCAAATAAAAGTTTTGTAAGTTGTTCAACAGGATTTAAGTCCTCAGCTGTAAGCTCACGAACATATACTTGAACATCAAGAATCTCATTAACAGCATCATTAAAATCAAAATTGGTCTTTACATTCGTCCGATAAATCCACCAAGATTTACCTTCATGAACATAAATACCAGTAAGAGTAAATATCTGATTACTTATGATACCTTGTACTGTAATTGTATGTATAGAACGAACAATCGGTACAAGTATATAAAGATACTGTTGAGTTGATTTAACCCACGGAACTTTATATTCATAATGTCCTACATCAATATTTCGAGATTCAAACTCGGTAATCTTTGCAGAACTAATATCAGATTTTTCAGTTAGCTTAAATAGAGCACTATTATCGTAAGCAGTTACATTAGTTAAGTCTATTTCAATCCTCTCCTTTGTCCTATATAAATATAGGTGGCCGTTCTTTCGATAGTACATATATAATGTAGGAACTGTTTTAACACCAGCACCTTCACCATCTACTGTACCAATATATTCTCCGGTTTGGCCATTATAAATACTCGGATATACACCATCTTCAAGTACACCGAGCGCTACAACATTTCGAAGATTAATTACTGCCATACCAAGAACAATAACGAAATAAATACTCCAACTACAAAGTTAATAATAATAGGATGAATTTTAAGACCAGTTATTGTTTTCTTTCTTGCAGCTTGAATACCACAAGTAATGATTTGATAAGCTAATGTAATCCATAAACTCATAAACCAAGTAGCAACAGTAGCCTTAAATAAAATACCTACGACAGTAGCAATGACGAAACCAATAATAATATCGTCTTTATGTTCTGAATAATAACCACTTAAAAAAGTAATTATTTTATTCCATATTCTCTTTATCATAATACTAATCGTATTTATTGTTATATGACGATTAATAATAATAATGGTGCAACTTGTATGGCTCGGCCTGCGGCCTCGCTCCCCGGTGGGGCAGGAGGTTGCACGCCCACTTGTCACATAGCATTAGCATCATTAAGAGAATAACTCCTAACACCACAATTAATAGCATTAGGAGTTATCCTTGTGGTTACATTTTTAACAAATCAATTTCTTACTTAATGAGTGCCAATACCCCTTCAAGTGCAGTAGTTGCAGAAGTTTTAGTATTGTCAATAGCAATAAATTGAGTAACCTGTAAACCCTCTGTATGTAAATTAAAGGGATGTGTGAAATCAGCACGAGAAGTAATTACATAAGTGTCATACATAACACCCTCGGTAGCTGTAAAAATATCACCATAAACACGGTCATATTCCTTGAAATTAGGATTATAACCTACGCCGGCAACATCTGCTTCTTTCTCAAGTTTAGCAACTTGGTCATAAGTACCAACCGGAGTTTGATTCTCAGTACCCTCTTCAAGCGTAGCACGAAGAATACCATCAAACGTCACATAATACTCAAAACCTGCGGCGCCAGTGAACGTAACACTTGCTTCGGTGAAATCATCAATCGTAATGCTATCAGCACCAAAACGAGCATTAATCTTAGTTAAAGTCTTTTCAACTTCAACTTTCAGACGAGCAATAATATCAGCACTTGCTTCGTCAATTCCGTTGATAGTTACGCTGGCATTGTAAACTTCCAGAGGATAACCACCAAAAGAATTAATAGGCTTGCACGAGATGATAACCTCAGCATCGAAACCTTGATAACCAATACCACGATTAGCTACGAGATTCGTAAACTTATACGTTTTACCAGCAGGAGCAAGATACTTTTCCTTATGTTGCTTCGACCACTTAGGATTAATCCAAACGCCGCGTTTAACCTTGCCATCACCAAGACCAAGAACAAACTGCAACATCTCATCATCCTTGACATCCGAAGCAGCTGCAACGACTTTACCAGCCGAATTAAGAAGAACAGCTTGTCCGCGAGTCAGCTTGCTAACATCATTATTAGCAAGTGTTGTCAGAAAATCATTTGCGACAATTACACTTTTCATTTTCTATTCTAAATTTGATTGTTGTTTAACAGCACTAAAACTGTCATCTTTAAGAACAAGAAGAATATCGCTAACTACACTATCTATGAAATCAGGTGTAACTTCCATATCTGACATTTGGTTAATATCAATATTAAAAAGACGTGGCTTCTTAATATATGAAATCTTAACCGCATCAACACAAAAATCATCATCGTAATAAACAAACAACCTATCATCAACAAGTTCACTTATTGGATTAAGATGTCTGTTTTTATTACCATAGAAGTTATTTAGAGTAGCTCGAATATTTTCGGTAGCAATTAAATCATTTTCAGAAAACTTATTTCCTATATTTACGAACTCGTCATAAGTAGTATTATAAGTAATAACAGGAATGTCTGTATCATTAACTTTTAATGCAATTTCATCTTTTGCATTAGAAGTAATAATAATACAATCTTTATAATAACGACCAATCAGATTCTCCCAATAAACATTATATTCATTAGAAAGAGCTTGACGTAATCTATCACAAGTCAAACCTGCAATTTCATACAAATCAATCTTATCTGAATCACTATCATAAAGAGAAAGAATATCTGAAATATCAATCTCATTCCCATTAACAATAATTTGTCCATTAAATTCATCACCAGTTAAGGTAATTTTAGACAAATCAATTAGATGATAATATAAATTCTTAACTTCATCATCAGGATAAACTTCATGTAAATTCTCAACAAGTCGAGCTTTGCCATAAGTTAATCGAGAAGTAGAAGAAATAAGTTTTAGATAATCACCCGGAAGAATAACGAAAGCTCTATTTGGATAATCCGCATCTTGCTTATCACGTTTAAGTTTAAGCCACGGTGTTTCACGTTTTAATGATTGAATATCATCTACACGTTTTTTACTATCTTCAAGACCTTCGCCTTTATAATTAGTTTTCCTATTTGATTTAGTTTGTATATATTTAACGGCAGTTCGATTCAGCATCATATCAATAAACTGAGGAGCAATACTCCGATGTCTATTAGATGTTATCTGCTGTATTCGTTGCTCTATTTCGATGTGTAACTCTTTTACCGTTTCATACATGACTAACCTTTCAAACTACGATACTTCGCGTTCCACTCGGCAACAATACCTTTATTGTTATCATTCGAGAAATACGAGATAGCATCATTAATATTATTACCAATAACATTTTCCGGATTAGAAGCATCGACAATGATAGAACTATTTGGAAGTTGTCGAATAATATTCATCCAAAGATAAATAGTAATCTTAGCTTTTATCTCCAGATGTTTATCATCAACAATACTAATAAACTTCTGTGGGTCACTGTCAATAAGTTCAAGAAGAACAGATTGCTTATCATCGACAGTCATTGCCATAAATTCCGAATAATCGCCTACGCTACCTGTCGATACAACAACATTGTCGATAAGTGCGCTATTCGGATTATTAATAAGTTCTGTATATTTCTTGAGAGCATCAGTGCGAAGTTTCGTCCGAGCAGCTTTGAGTGCTTTACGCTCACTATCCGAAGTAAGATAAAATTGAATATTGACGCTCTTATTAATGTCTTCAACCTTATTAGCAACTTTGCTACTTAAAAGGCAATATCTCCAACTAATATAATCGGGAATATTAACAAAAGTAACATACTTATAAAGTTCCGTTTCATCAAGTTCCTTAATCCGTTTCAGAACAATAGATTCAAGTTCCGAACCAGTTTCATTCTTAATCTTATCAGCTTTTTTAAGTTTACCGATAAGTTCGTCGATATTACTTTTCAGAGCAGGATTACCTAAATCTAAAACGTAAGAAGTATCGAACTCTAAGCCATGAACAGGAATCTCAAGAAGGAAATCATTTAAGTATGTAGTGATTCGTTCTTGCCAAGAACTATCAATAGGAGATACACCAACAACAGTAGGAAGAAGAACTCGCATTTCCTCACTACGGCTCAGCAGTTCATTAACAGGACGAATAGCAGAACCAAGACGAAGAAAGTCAGTTTTGAAAGCATCTTTATTCCGAAGTTCAAAAGAAGAAGGATTGTTCCTCCATTCAATACGAACTGAACGATTAACTTTAATCATATTTTTAACATTTTAAGTTATTCAATCTTTTATATGTTAATGAGTAGTAATAACCTTTCGATTATTACTACTCAAATTGGGTGTTTAGTTTAGAGCTAAATCAAGCCAGAACGAAGTAGTAGGATTATCAATATTGATACCCTGCGAACCAAGAACTTCATAAGAAGCAATATCCTTCGTATCCGACAGTTGAGTACCACTTGCAAGTCCCCACGAAGCAGGCAGTTCAGCCATACCTTTATAGACACCTACTTTATACTCACGACCCTCTTCACAAACAAACTTAATATTACGCTCACCATTCGAACCCATAGTATGGTCAAGGAATACAGCACTATAAGAAGTAATAGGCAGACCTTGATACATATTACCGGCTTCACGGTCACGACGAGCACGAATACCGTGGTCAAACATATCAACAATCTTGACAGTAAGAATCTTACCATTAAACATCTTATAACGGTTAAAATACTTACCATAAGACATCATTTCACCATCGCTCTTAATCTCGTTATCACCAAGAGTTACAAAGTAATTCTTAAGACGAGCATCATAGTAAATAGCATCATTGAACATTCGTGCAAAACCTTTACCGCAATAAAGAACAAGTTCCTCAACGGTAGAATCAATACGATTGTCAAAGATACGAGTAATGATACGGTCGAAACGATTAAGTGTCAGAACAGAATATGTTTCATAATTACCAACGGCCTTGAGAATATCAAGAACACCAGCACCACGAGGAATTGCCTCACCAGTCTTTTCATCCTTTAAGTGGATAATACCATTCGAATCGCGGTTGTACTCCGAGAACCACAAGTCCTCTTCGAGCATCTCGCGTCGCATGATTTCCCACATCTTCATTTCGTAAGGCATCCAAAGACTACGCTCACCACCTGATGCAGTATCAAAGGCAATATTAACAACCTTATTACCCATGTTACCAGCAATCTCTTTCGAGAAACGGTAATAACCATACTGGTTAGTTGCCTTGCTGAACGACTGGTTATTCGAGCGGTTTCCGTCAGACTTGCTACCCGGAATAGTCGAAGCACCTAATGCCCAAATAGCACCACTAATGAAGTCTTTTGCAACAGCATCAGCCGAGATAGGAGCACCCGACATATTGGTAAAACGATAAACGTATCCACCAGTCGAAGTAGCAATACCCTCATTCTGAATACGCCATTGCATACCCGAAGGAGCAATAGCCGTGTGCTGATAAATAAACCAATTATCCTCCATTTCAACCTCAACAGTTCCGTAAGGCTGAATAGCAGTTTTATCAGATACCAGCTTTTTCAGACGAGAAGTAACACGCTGACGAGGAGCAATTTCCCAAGTATATTGAGTATCACCACCATTCAGCTTAACTTTTGTTGTAACAGCACCTTGACCCTCAGTAAGAGTAAGAAGAGGATACTTGTCACTATCCTTACCCCAAAGATAAGTAAGATTACGATTAAGTTTAACAGGGTCAATCAAATCAAAATTCAGAAGCATATTAGCATCTGTATATTGATTCGAGTCAAATTTCACAGTTCCAATTTCACGCATTGTAAATTAGATTTTTGGTTAAGTTATTATTATAAGGCAAGAACATTTGCTTTATTTAATAGGTAAAACAATTTTATCATCCTTTGCAGTCTTTTGAACTCTGGGATTACCATTGTTTTTACCAGTCTTACTTGCTAATGAACGAAGACGTTTAACTTCTTTTTTAGCAAGTTCAGCTTTAATCAGTTGGTCAACTCCACCGTCAAGATTCATAATAAATCGCATAGCCAATTCAGCAGGATTAGAAAGACGATTAATTTCATCAATCTGTGCTTGACTATAAACCATTCCATTAATCTCTTGAACAGGACGAGAGAAATAATCAAATAACTCTTGACGAGAAACAAGTTTCTCACCATCAGTTGTCTTAATTCTCAGACCTTCTTTCGGAAGAGCGTA